>CEOW01135656.1_pt1 | contig 17881 bp, 19 predicted proteins | sample 530621 | NCBI WGS metagenome assembly CEOW01 (sample SAMEA2620734, study PRJEB7988) | marine metagenome | isolation source: saline water (ENVO:00002010), including | reverse complement strand
TAGTTAGTACAGATTTTTATCCAAACATTGTAAGTAGATTCGAATACCTTAATCCAGCAGAGCATTTTAGATTTACAAAAAACGCACACGGTTTTGCTAAAGGAGATGTTATAGCAATAACTAGTGCAGGTGCATTAGAAAAAGCAAATGCAAGTACAATAAGTAGAACAATTGGTGTTGTAAGTTATACAGGACCAGGCCCAAATCAATTTAAAATAAAACCACAAAACCAAATTATAGATTTCAATCCAGCACTACCAGGTAATGCTGGAGACTTTATATATGCGGATACAGATGGAGACTTAACTACAACTGACACAGGCAAAATATTATTTTTAAAATTAAAAGATTCAATAAGCAGTATAGCAACAGGTAATGTATCCAATGGTACAACTACACAAAACAATGTGTTAGAAGTAAATGGTACTAATGTTACATTAAGCACAGGTACAAGTATAGCAAATGCTGTAACAGATATAAACAATACAGCAAACACATTTGTAACAGCCAGTGAAGCCGCTGTGCCCACAGAAGTTACAAGTGATACTAGTGACTACAACTATGGATTGTTAGGTGGTTATATCCCATTTAGTGCAAACATAAGCAGTGGTAGTGGAGTATATCTTGCTAATGTAAATAGCAGTCCAAGTGGTAATGCACAATATGGTGCCGGTATTGCAAACAATACAGACATCAAAGATACTATTGAAGCATTAAACATTCCTAACATAACTGTAGAAGTATTAGGTGATGGTAGACTAAAACTTACAGAAGCAAATGGTAATGCAGTCACAATAACCAATGTAACCAATGATGCTAATAGTAATGTTCCTTTTGGAGGAGATGCTAGTGTAACTGGACTGCCGTTAAGTACAAGTGCAAGTACAGGAAAGTATTTACAACTTACTAGAACAGATGGTGGACCTATTGACTTAGAAGATAAAACAGGAACACCTAGCACAGACTTTGGTATAACAAGTGTACACAATGGACAGTTTCCATTAGGACTTTATATTGAACACGGTATTAAAAGTTCAGGTACAACCATTGTTGCTAACACATCAGCCAGAGATGCATTAAGTCCACAAGCAGGAGACCTTGCTTATGTTACTGATGCTGGTGATGGCGAATGGGCATTATACTTGTACGATGGAAGTGCTTGGAGTGAATTAAGTAATCAGGATAGTGCTGAAACAGATGCACAAACATTAACACATACATTTGATACACCAGGCGGAGGCTTTGGTGGAGTTGAAACAGTTACATTAGGAAATGTATCTCCTGGTTCAAGAATTATAGAAGTTAGTGTAAAAGTTTCAAACCCTGTAACAAATTACTCAGGCAATGTTGCACCTACAATGGATGTTGGTGACCAAACAGATATAGATGCGTATATGACCGGTGACCTAAGTGACCTTTCATCTAATGGCACATATTTTACAAATCCAGATTATGTATATCCTGCAAGTAATTCAAATGATTTAAACATAAGAGCAAAGTTCTCACACCGTAGTGCTACACTGGGCGATGTCACAGTCAGTGTAACCTATGTCTAACTCAAACTATATCTTAAAATAAGATAAATATCACAGTATAAAAGGTTTTATACGATTCTAATTAGAAAAGAAGAAATCCTATAGGAGTAACAAATGGCAAATATTAAAAACTTTGGAATCAAAGGTGTAGCCGGTGATATTCAAATGGGTAAAGGTGGAGGTTTCGTTGTATATGATTCTTCCAATAATAAATTCCAATTCAAAGATAGTGGTTCAGCATTAGAAGATGTTGAATTTGCAACGGTCCAAGCAGGTACTTGGGCTGGTACGGCTATTGGAGTTACTAAAGGTGGTACAGGACTAACGTCTGTAGCCGCTGATAAAATCCTTTACACAACTGGTGCAAACACATTTGGTTCTACAGATATTACAGCAACAGGCATATCTTTATTAGGTAGTGCTGATGCTAGTGCGGCTAGAACAACTCTTGGACTAGGAACAATTTCAACTCAAGCGGCAAACTCAGTAAACATTGATGGTGGAGCCATTGACGGCGCAGTCATTGGTGCCAACTCAGCGGCGGCTGGTACATTTACAACTATTAATGCTTCAGGTACAATTACTGGTAACTTAACTGGTGACGTAACTGGTTCTGCTGATACATTGTCGACTGCCAGAACATTATCCTTTACCGGCGACGCAACTGGTTCAGGTTCATTTGATGGTAGTGCAAACTTGGCAACAGCCTTAACATTAGCGGCTTCAGGTGTAAGTGCAGGAACTTATGGTAGCAGTAGTGCTATTCCAGTAATTACTGTAGATGCAAAAGGTAGAATCACAAGTGTTTCTACAGCAACTACAAGTTCAACTTTAACAATTGGTGCAGATAGTGGTTCTGACGATACTGTTACTGTTGGTACTGATACATTAAATTTTGCAGGTACAACTAATGAAATTGAAACTACAGTAAGTGATAACACAATCACAATAGGTTTACCTAACAATGTTACAGTTGGAAACGACTTAACAGTTACTGGAGCACTTAACTCAGACGACATAACAGCGACTACAGTTAGTATTTCAGGTGACGCCATTGTAACTGGTAACCTAACAGTTCAAGGTACACAGACAACAGTTAATTCAACAACAGTTGAAACAGCAGATGCCATATTCAGAGTAAACAGCGGAGGTGCTAACACCGATGCAGGTTTTGAAGCAAATGCAAACGGTACAATTAAACAGATCCTTTATAAAGCGGCAACAAGTAAATGGGACTTTGGTTCTGAAAATATAGTTGCAGACAGATTTGAAGGTGCTGTCACAGGTGCTGTCACAGGAACAGTTAGTAGTATTGCTAACCATGATACAGATTCACTTAGTGAAGGTTCAAGTAACCTTTATCACACCACTGCAAGAGCCAGAGGTGCTATAAGTGTAACTGATGCAGGTGGAGATGGTTCATTAGCATACAATAGTGGTACAGGTGTTATAACATATACTGGTCCTAGTGCGGCAGAAGTTAGAGCTCATTTATCAGCAGGGACTGGTGTTGGGTTCTCAGGTGGTGCAATTAGTATCGGACAGGCAGTTGGTACAACAGATGATGTTTCGTTTAACTCAGTTACAGCAGATGTAACTGGTGACTTAACAGGTACAGCAAGTTTGGCAACAGACGCCGCTGGTTTATCAAGTGCAGTTACAGTAGCATTAAGTGGTGACGTAACAGGTTCAGCAACTTTCCAAGATGCTGGTGATACTGCTACAATTACTACAACATTGGCAACAACAATGGGTAGTGGTAATGCATCAACGACTCCAGGGTCGTTTGGTAGTGCAACTGCTATTCCTGTTTTAACAGTTGATAATCATGGTAGAATTACCCAAGTAGATACTGCGGCAGTCAGCACAGGCTTTACAATAGCGGCTGACAGTGGATCTAGTGACACAGTAAGTGGTGGTGAAACACTAACATTTGAAGGTGACACTGGTATTACAACTACAGTATCCAACAACAAAATATCAATTGACTTGGATAATACAGCCGTTACAGCAGGTTCATATGGTAGTGCAACAGCAATACCAACATTCACAGTAGATGCAACTGGTAGATTAACAGCGGCTGGTACAGCCTCTATTAGCACAACATTAACTGTTGGCGCAGACAGTGGTTCAGATGATACAGTAACATTAGGTACTGATACATTGAACTTTGCAGGTACATCGAATGAGATTGAAACTACTGTTAGTGATAACACAATCACTATTGGATTACCAAGTACAGTAAGTGGACTAACAAGTGTTAGTGCAACAACACTTACTGACGGAACATTTAGTGTAAGCAGTGGTGCAATTAGTGGTGCAACTACTATTTCGGCGGCTGACTTAACACTTTCTGGTAACTTAACTGTTAATGGTACAACAACTACAGTTTCTTCAACTAACACAACTATTGAAGATAAACTGTTAGAACTTGGTACAGGTACTACAGGTTCAGCAAGTGGTGATGCTGGTATTATTATCGAACGTGGTAATGATACTAACGTGTTTATGGGTTGGGACGAAAGTGCTGACCAATTCCAACTTGCTACAACAACTGCAACAGGGGCCAGCACAGGTGATTTATCACTTACAGATGCTAACCTTAAAGCAGGAACTATAACCTATGCAAGTTTAAGTGACGGTGCAATTACTATTACAGGTTTTGTTGATGAAGATGCAATGGGTAGCAATAGTGCTTCACTTGTTCCAACTCAACAATCAGTTAAAGCATACGTTGATTCGCAAGTAGCGGCAGTAGATGATACTGTTCTTAGAGCAACATTTACAGCAAATAGTTCGGATAGTTCTTTCTCATTAGGTACTATGCCTAATACAAGTGGAAGAACATACATTGGTAGTAAACTTACTATCAAAGTATCAACAGCATTTAGCGGTGGTAGTGTAGATGGTATCTTAGTAAATGATGGTACAAATGACTTGATGGGAGTGGCTCAAAATGATCCAACTACCACAGGCGTTTACATTGTGGACTTAGGTGCTGAAGCGATTGCCGGTGGAGCAACGGTTACTGTTTCGTTCAAACAGAGTAATGGTTCAACAGCAAGTACACCTACAGCAGGTGTATGTGTAGCCACATTAGAGTATCAGTTCTTAACATAATAAGTAATTGAATACATGAAAAAAGCACTCTTCGGAGTGCTTTTTTTTGACTAAAATTTGTAAGTGCTTGATTTAGAAGGGAAAGAAAATTAAAATAAAAGTTGACTTATCGGGCGGAGATGCTATAATAGTAACACTTTTAAGCAAATAAGGAAGTCAAAGATGGCTACTGAATTACGCACTATCCCAACAACTGAAATCACCCAAACACGATTCTTTGGAGGACAGGACCGTGGCACTATGCTACAACTTACCGTGCATGACCGAGGTAGTTTCCAATCAATCTCTATCACTAGAGAGCAGGCGGCCCGTGTTGCTCAAGAGTTGTTGCTGTTTGCAAATGGCAACGAAGTTACTGACTTTCAGTTAGAAACTTCTTAATGCTTGTTTCAGTAACAGGACCTAAAGGCGGAAATGTCGATGTTGGGTTGCATGCCACGACTGAATTAGCAGTCAGACACTATGCAAAACAACTAGGCATTTCTCGTCTTAGGAATAACATTTTAGTTCGAATACATCACAGGATTGATGTAGGAGAATGGGGCACCGAAGGTTTATGTGAATGTGTAGACAATCGAAACTATATATTGGATATTGCATTGTATAGTAATTGGTTGTTGAATCTTGCACACGAAATGGTACATGTTAAACAATTTGCTCGTAATGAATTAGATCCTTTAATGACTAGTTGGAAGTCTAACAAATATGTAAGTGAGTTGGATTACTGGCGCCAGCCTTGGGAAAAAGAAGCACGTAGGCTTCAATCAAAATTACTGGCGGAGTATAGCAATGAAGTTGCATAATATAATTCTTTGGGTACTTGGACTAATAGTCTTCAATACTATAGTTATGTTTTGGGGGATTTATTTAATTGCATAACCGCTTGTAGTTCAACTGGATAGAACATCGGCCTTCTAAGCCGAGGGTTGCAGGTTCGAGTCCTGCCAAGCGGGCCAATCATAAGAGGGTAAAGTAAAGGGCAAGATAAGGCGGCATTACTATTCGTGTCGTGAAGTGCGTTAATCCTACAATAAGGAAAGCGGGGCCTTATCAAACAATTTAAAGCCTGAGTGGTGGAATTGGTAGACACAAGGGACTTAAAATCCCTCGTCCGTATAGGACATGACGGTTCGAGTCCGTCCTCAGGTACCATTTTTAGGGCCTTTAGCTCAATTGGTTAGAGCAGTGGACTCATAATCCATTGGTTGCAGGTTCAAGTCCTGCAGGGCCCACCAAAATTTACCAAAAAAACTGGTAAAAAAAGGTTGACTCTACCTCTAATTCATGTATAATATACTAATAATTGCTAGAAAAGGAGTATATTTATGAAGAAAATAGCATTAACATCAGCAGTTGCAATAGCAAGTATATTTATTGCTACTGATATTCAGGCTCAACAAATCGAAATGATTGTTGAAGATGTAAATCCAGTTTACAAAACTGTTCAAAAGTATGAAGATGTACCTCATACTGAAACTGTTTGTTATAGATACCAACGTAATTCCGAAGGCTTTTTAGAGAAAGTAGTTGACAATGGTTTTGGTTCTACTGGCGGATTAATTGGTGCTGGAGTAGGTGTAGCAATAGCAGATGAAATTGGTAACGGTAGTGATGCCGCCAAGATACTTTTTGGTCTAATCGGAAACAAAATTGGTAATGACATTTCTTTGAAGAAAGCACCAAAAACATCTTGTGAAGAAGTAACTACTTACCACAGGAATACATTCCATGAAACAATTATTACTGGTTATAATGTAACGGGTAATATAAATGGTCAGACTGTTACAGTTGAAAGACCACATCAACCTGCAATTGGTTCATCAATTGTTGTTAGATTGAGAGTTTGGTAAATGTCAGAAGACGACAAAAAAGATAACGTCGTTCAATTATTTGGACAAAAAGAGAAATCACCCGATACGGTTCCAACCATATTGGGTGAACTCATTAATGATGCTTTTGATAATATGTCGCCTCAACAAAAAGAAGAACTTTCTAAATACATGTCAGATAAGTTGGAACTAAGATTCTCGTTGGGAGAAGACCAAGACATGTTTCATTTACAGCCTGTGCATACAGAAACTATCAATATAGGTGATATGGATATAGATCCTGAAGAGATTGCACAGAACATGATTAAGATTGAATCCACGAAAGCCAAGTGTTTCGAATACATCAAAGCAATCGAATTGGCTATGTTTGACGCATACATGGGTTTTGATAGGATAGAATTAGAGAAATTACACAAAGATTTACAGAAAATTTTTGTAAAATTAGGAAAAAAAGGTTGACTTCTACCTCTAAAGAAGTATAATAGTAAATGTAGGTTAAAAATAAAGGAGTAACTTATGGAAACATTACAAGTAAGACCCAGTGAGACAAAGCCAATTGTTCTTCGAGCAATGAAGGCTAGTCGTCCTATCTTCCTTTGGGGAGCACCTGGGATAGGAAAGTCCGAACTTATTCAACAAATTGTTGATAGTGGCGAACTAGGCAACGCATACATGATTGATATGCGTCTTGCATTAATGGAACCAACTGACCTTAGAGGTTATCCGTTCCGAAATCCAGAAACAAATCAAATGGAGTGGGCTCCAGCAGTTGACTTGCCAACGCAAGAACAGGCTGACGAGTATGACACTATTGTATTGTTCTTGGATGAACTTAACTCTGCACCTCCAAGTGTACAGGCGGCGGCTTACCAATTAGTTCTTAATGGTAAGATTGGTCAATACAAATTACCTAGCAATGTTAAAATTGTTGCGGCAGGTAACCGTGAGACAGACCGTGGTGTTACATACAGGATGCCAAGTCCTTTGGCAAACAGGTTCAGACACATTAACATGGATGTGAACTTTGAAGATTGGTCTTTCTGGGCTACTGAAAACAAAGTACACCAAGATGTTATTGGTTACTTAACTTATTCAAAAGCAGATTTGTTTGACTTTGATCCTAAGACATCAAGTCAATCATTTGCTACACCTCGTTCATGGAACTTTGTGAGCGAGATTCTAAACACAGAAGGGTTCGATACTGCTTCTGACTTTGAGCAAAAGGCAGAAATTGCTGGTGCTATTGGTGAAGGGATGGCAATTAAGTTCTGTGAACACAGAAAGATTGCTAGTAAACTTCCTAATCCAGAAGATGTTCTTAATGGTCAAGTCAAGAAGTTGGATATCAAAGAGAAGTCTGCTCAGTATTCATTTGCAATTGGCTTATGTTATGAGTTGGCTGACTTGTCTAACAAGGATGAGAAGTTATTTGACAAAGGCGTTGATTACTTCTTTGACTTTATTATGGCAAACTTTGAGCCTGAGTTGGTTATCTATAGTGCTAAAACAGTCCTAAGTGACCATGATATAGACATCAAGCCTCGTAAACTACAAGGCAAGAAGGAGTTTAAAGAACGTTATTGGAAGTATCTCTTCCCTAGTTCTTAAGTTTAAAACCGTTGCTGTATCCTACATCGTTACTCCTACAAACAGCGATTGGTTTTGCCCCTCCTCCGGGAGGGGTTTTTCTTTTAAATTACCAGAAAAAAAGGTTGACTTTTACACCAAAAGAACCTATAATACATAATATAAATACTAAAACGTAGGAGTTTTAAGTGGACACATTAGAAGCAAAACAACCTAAGATAAGCGGTACACCTAACGATACTGCTCACAAGGCTCTAGAAAATATTCCAGTATCAACTAAGTCTCAAAAAGAAATTGAGGATCGTTTGATTGCGGCTAGAATCAGCATGTTGTTGCATTGTCCTTTCTATGGTAACTTGGCTTGTCGTTTAGAAATGAGAGACGCAACTGAGTGGTGTCCTACAGCCGCTACTGATGGCAAATACTTTTATTACAATCGAAATTTTGTTGATGCTCTAAGCGGTGAAGAATTAGTTTTTCTTTGGGGACACGAAGTAGAGCATTGTGTTTATGACCACTTCAGCAGACGTGGTGACAAAAATCCTTTACTATGGAACATTGCTAATGACTATGTTGTGAACATGGATCTAGTAGAAGGTAATGTTGGTGAGAAAATTAGATTAGTTGATATTTGTTTTGATTACAAATACCAACGTTGGACTTCAGAAGAAGTTTATGATGACTTGTTCAAGCAGGCAGAAGAAGAAGGTCGTATCATTGAAATGTCTACATTAGATGTACACTTGGATATGGACGAATCAGAAGATGACGAAGGTGCACAAGGTGCCAATGGTAATGTTGATGACGATGGTAAATCTGGTCCTGCACAATACACTAAAGAAGAAAAACGTCAGATAAAAGAGCAGTTCAAGAACGCAACCATGCAGGCGGCTAAGGCGGCTGGTAATGAAAAATTACCTAATGGTGTTAAGAAACTTGTTGATAGTTTGGTTAATCCACAATTGACTTGGAGAGAATTACTACCACAACAAATTCAAAGTGTAATCAGAAGTGATTACAGTTTCAACACACCTTCACGTAAAGGTATCGACCAAGGTATTTGGATGCCTGGTTTAGACAGAGAACAAACAATTGACATTGCTGTGGCAATGGATACATCAGGTTCTATGACAGATGAAATGGGTAGAGATATCCTTAGTGAAGTAAAAGGTATTATGGATCAATACAGTGACTTCAAAATACACTTGTTCTGTTTTGATACTGAAGTACACAATCCGCAAGTGTTCACAGAACACAACATGGAAGAATTCATGGAATACGAAATTGCTGGTGGTGGCGGTACTGACTTTGAAGTATGTTGGAACTATTTCAAAGAAGAAGGTATCGTACCTAAAAAGTTTGTTATGTTCACAGATGGTTACCCTTGGGACAGTTGGGGAGACGAATCCTACTGTGATACTTTGTTTATTGTACACGGTGGTGGTTATGGTGGTAAAATTCCAGAAGCACCTTTCGGTATAACTGTTCCATATGAGAGGAATGATTAATGAATGAGATACAAATGATGTGGGATATGATTGTCCCTTTACTAATTACAGGTATCACAATTGGTATTGTGTTTAGTATTGTTGCAGGTTCAATAAAACTAGGATGGAAGTTCGCACCATATTTGGTTGTGTTTGCTTTTATTGTTTGGTGGATAAGTTTATGAACATTATGAAACGTTTTAACAGGCTTACACAAGATGAATTCTTGTTATTAAAAGGCACTGAAAAACTTGCTACAATGATTAGTAACAAGTTTAAAACATATGACTTTGATGTTGTAGAGTGGCTAGAAGAAAATTCTTTAGGACAATTTTGTGTAGTCAGACAGGATTTAGACAAGTCCTGGTTAATCTATTTTGAACATCAGGAAGATATTGCATTGGTGTATTCAAACTTTACACCGAAAGAGCCGGAGGCCCCTCCTGTCCACAAGATAAATATTGTGGATGAGTTCGAGCAATAAAACAATTTGGTCCTGCAATGAGTGGGACCCCCTAAAAGAAATCATAATAGGCACAGCCAAAGGTGCCAACATACCAGAGCATGACCTTAGTCACCATGCTACAAATTATGCTAACCTTACCAAAGAAGAATATAATTCTATGCCAAAAGGTGCATACCCAGAGCATGTATATTCAGAAGCAGAAGAAGACTTAGAAGGACTGGTTGGTGTATTAGAAGACTTCGGTGTTAAGGTACATAGGCCCGATTTGAGCGTCATAGACTTCACTACAACAGTCTCTAATGGCTTATGGGAGTCACAACAATACGAAGCATATTGCCCACGTGATAGTGTAACTGTGATAGGTGATACAATCATTGAAGGTGCGATGAGTTTGAGAGCAAGATACCATGAAACATTTATGTTTAATAAACTGTTCAAACAAAAGAGCATGGAAGGTGCTAGGTGGTTACCTATGCCAAAACCTATGTTGCAAGATGACTTATACAAACTACAACCAGGCAGAGACCCAAGTGTAAACAACAATGAACCTATATTAGATCCTGCTAATTTGATTAGATGTGGATATGATATACTGTATTTGATATCAAATACTGGCAATGAACAGGGTGCTAAATGGCTACAAAACACACTCGGAGACGCATTTACAGTTCATATGATGCACGATTTATACAGTTGGGCTCATGTAGACAGTACAATAATGCCTTTACGTCCTGGGCTTGTTGTGTTGAATGCTGAACGTGTAGATGAAGATAAAGTGCCAGAGATATTCAAAACATGGGATAAGATATGGTACACAGAAGAAATGTGTGTTGGACAGCCGTGTTTAGAGGATTATGCTCCAGCAAGTAGTTGGATTGGCATGAATGTATTAAGCATAGATCCACAACATGTATTGGTTCCTAGTGAGGAAATACCTCTAATGAAGGCTATGGAACAGCATAATATTACCCCTGTGCCCGTCAAAATGCGTCATATGAGGACTTTAGCAGGTGGTCCGCATTGTGTATCATGCGATTTAGTGCGTGAAGGCACACTAGAATCCTACTAAATTGCCAGAAAAAATGGTTGACTTTTGGGCTCAAAGGCCCTATAATATACATATAAATTAGGAATACGGTAACGATGAAATACTTGGTTTTAGGCGATATACATAATGAATACAAGTTGTTCATGGATGCCGTATTGTATGCTAAAGAAAATGACCTTACTATTATTAGTGTAGGTGATATTGTTGACTACGGTCCACATGCTAAAAGCACAATTCATTTGGCAAGAACAATCGCAGTAACAATGGATGCAATGTTCATTGAAGGTAATCACGATAACAAAATTTACAGATACCTTAAAGGTAATGATGTAGTTGTTTCACATGGCATGGTTGCTACAATAAACGATTTAGAAAGTGATGATACTGTAAAAGAAAACTTCATGTTCTTGTATGAGCAGATGAAAAACTACATCAATATTGGTGATACTTACATGACTCATGCGGCATTTACAAGTTCTTTTTGGGATGGTGATACAGATTCTAAACAAGCCAAAAGAGCATACTTGTATGGCGAGATAGACAAAAACAAACCCACTGTTGAATACAATGGACAGGACTATCCTGCTAGAACATATGATTGGGCTGATGCTGTTCCTTCAGGTAAGACTGTTATTGTTGGACATGACAGAACTCCATTGACTGAAGTTCCTGCTTTTCATGATGAGCATAATAAAGTTACTATTCATGACAGCAAGTCTGGTGGTAAAGTTGTTTGGATTGATACTGGTGCTGGTAAAGGTGGGCATATAACAGGCGCAACCTTAAGTGAGAATGGCGAATTCTTAGGCACAGTTGAATTCAAATAGTGCCATTTTTTCCAATCTAAATTTTACCTTTCACTAAATAATGTAGTAATTAAAAACTACTTTAATTGGAGAAAGTAAAAATGACAGATGAAACAAACAATGAAGTGTCTAATGATGAAGCAGTAAGCGAAACATTTACAGATGCTGAACAACCACAAGAAGTTCAAACTTTATCACTTCAAGAATTGGATCAAATAGCACAAGTTATCGACTTGGCTAGCCAACGTGGTGCTTTCAGAGGCGGAGAATTATCTGCTGTTGGAGGACTTTACAACAAATTGATTGAATTCTTAAGTAGTGTTAAGGCACAACAAGAAGCGGCGGCGGCAAATGCCGATGCTGAGGGCGAAGAAACACCAGCCCAAGACGGAGAAGAATAATGGCAGATATGACAAAACATGTAGGCGTATATGGTGAGAAGCCTTGCGTAGTAGTATTTAGAACACTACCTGATGATGAGCAAAATGCTCTAGTTATTCTTAGTGACTCTTTAGAAGGTCAATTCCATGATGACATTATGTCAGTGGTCGACAGTCAAGAAGCACAAGAATCAAATAATATCAGTGAAGTGTTTTTTAGAAGAAGATTAACTGATGGTGAGAACATGTTAGAAGCATTACACACCAGAGGTAAGTTAGTTAAGGCACCAGTTGATATGGTCAAATTAACACCTATGCCTAATCAGTCAGTAGAGTTATCTGAAATAAATGCAGAACTTAAAAAGATTGAAACAGAATCTAATCCACCTTTAAAGACAGAAACAGATGTTGCTAGAATTGATACTGGTGCTCCTGTTGTACAAGAAGGTGATGATCCAGAAGCAGTTGCAAACAACTTGCTCTCCCAAGCATCTTTATTAGAAGAAGATGCAAAAGCATTACTTAACGATGCAGAAGCAAAAAGGTCTCAAGCATATGAAGTTGCACCAGACCTTAGACCTAAAAAAGGTCCAGGTAGACCGCCAAAGGCGTCTATTGACAACCTTTAAGATAAGTAGTTAAGTAACGTAGGAGAGATAATGTCAAGCAATGACGTAAGGATAGTCTTGGTTGCAAAGCACGGTAAAAATCAAGACTTTGAAAATTTATTAAAGGAAGTGTTCCCTAGCGAAATACCTGTCGATATGATTGACAGCATTATCATCGAGTTCAAAGATGGCAGTAATGCTAAATTGGATCATAGGGAAATAGAAGAACCGCTACCAACTTCCCCAGACAAATCTTGGTCAAAAATGATACAAGCATTCTCCAATGTGAAACAAATTAACATCATTGTTGATGTTAGAAAAGTAGAAAAGACTGTTGGGGATAAAGTTGGTAGCATGTTGGGTAAGCACTTTGAATAATGAAGATTGCAATAACCGGTCATAGCAGTGGCATAGGACATCAACTAGACTTAATTCTAAGTCTCACAACAAAACACGACATTCAGGGATATTCTAAATCAAATGGTTGGAATATTGCTGAACGTGATGGCGACAAGATTGTAGAAGAACTCATAGACTTTGACCCAGATGTATTTTTTAATAACGCATACTATCCTCAAATACAAAATAAAATATTAGAAAGACTCTATGAGGAGTGGAAAGACAAAGATAAAGTTATCATAAACACAGGATCAATAAGTGGATATCTAAAAGGCATACTACTAGATGATGACAGTGATTATGTAAATGATAAAAAAGCACTATCAGAATTTTGTGTTAGAAACAGTTTTAATTATCCTTGGGCAAACAAGACTAGATTACACAACATCAGTTTTGGATTTGTAGATACTCCTTTAATCAAAGAAGGAAATAAAGAAAACCTTATAGATTCCGAACAAGCCGCTTGGTGCCTAATTGACCTAATGGCCCAAAAGGATTATTATGTTGCTGAGCAAGTTATAAACTGCAAGTTTGACAGCGATGAGGAAATGCTAATGCACTTCAACAAAGCAACTAGAAGTATGTTGAAGCACATTGCAAAATCAAATAGAGATATCAAACACTCACAATAAGACTTACCGTCCCAGCAATAACAAAAGCGATTAACGTACCACCTAATACTAAAGCAATTATATCTGTCCACAGCCTTTTTGATTCTGCTTTACGAGCCGCCTCTCTTAAACGTGCCGCTCTGATGTTACGTCTTTCTTTCATCATATCCTCATAGAAGCCTACTTGTCCTGTGTATAGTAAATACTCTCTGAGTTCTTTTTCCAGTGCCGCCATTTTATGTCTTGCGGCAGTAATTTCTAGTGCCTGTGCTTCAACACTACTACCTGCAAAAAGTTTCTTTACCATTGGTTGGTTTTTATCATATTGTGATGCGGCGGCTAACTGGTCTTTTGCATCGAAAAATTTGCCAAAGTAACCAGCAATATCTTCTACTTCTCTTCCCATTTCAACTGATTTTTTAATGGCACTGAACGCCTGACTGGCTAGTGATATAGCCATTCCTACTTCGACCATGAACTGGTCCTCCTGTACTGTATCCTACTAAACTTATTTATCTTAGGTTGACTTCTTTGCCAAACTTCTATATAATATAAGCATGGCTAAAAAGAAATACATAATTACAGATATAGATGGAGTTGTTCTAGACTGGGAAGAAGCATTTAGTGTGTGGGCTGAACAACATGGACATAAACTAGTTGAAGGATATCAATTCAAATACAGCATTGGTGATAGATATGGATTATCACATCAGCAAGGCAATCAATTAGTAAGAATATTTAATGAGTCTGCCGCAATAGGATTTTTACCACCCTTACGTGATGCTCAATATTTTATTAAGAAGTTACATGAACAACATAGATATCACTTTATAGCATTAACAAGTTTAAGTTTAGATCCATATGCTCATGCATTAAGAGAAAGAAACCTAGCAAAGTTAATGGGCAAACATGCATTTAGCAAGGTAATATGTTTAGACACAGGTGCTGACAAAGATGAAGCATTAGAAAGACTTGCTAAGAAATATAAAGGTAGTTATTGGATAGAAGATAAACCTGTAAATCTAAAAGCAGGAGTTGACGTAGGATTCAAAGGAATACTAATGGAACATGGACACAACATGAACAAAGAAGTTGATGGCTATGTTGCAAAGAATTGGGAGGATGTTTATAACTACATCATCTCAAATGAAGAAAAGCCTAAAGGGTATAATAGATAAAGAGTACAGAACGGAATAGAATCTGAAAAAATTGAGTAAGTATCTGTTCCACAATTGGCGTCGAGTCGCCTGGAAAGATAGCCGGACGGTACGATAAAGGTATTGTAAAGTCAGTCTAGTGCAAGTAGGCTGACCCGGAATCACACAAAATTACCAGAAAAATTGGCAAAAAATAGGTTGACTTTGACCCCAAAATCGCCTATAATATGTATATATTGTTAGGAGCAACGGAATGAAAACATACACAGGTAAAGAAGTAATTGCATACGCAGTAGCAACTGATGAATTTCAAGGGTTCAAATACATTAAATCTCACGAAGCAAACAGAGAAAAGGGTATTGAATCCAACTTCAAACTTATGCTAGAAGCAATGCATAACCCAGATAAGGCCCGTGTAAGTGTCACAGACGCTCATACAGCCAAGGCTGAAGAAATCATTGATTACTTTGAAGGGCTGGTATTTAAAGCAATGACACGCAAGTTAAGTGAGTTCGAAACTAAAATTACTGAACTTATTAAGGCTGAAGATATCAATATCAACGGCAGAGACAACCGTTTGCCTATCGTGGGTAGTTTGCCTAGTGTTTACAGAAACAACTTAGAACATGACAAGTGGTCAGACACTGAACGTGATTTGCGTTCTAAATCAGACTATGTAGGTGAGGTTAATACTCGTCACAAATTCTCAGGTGAGATTGTTATGTCCAGATACATGAACAGAAGCCACAGCATGTTGGTTGCAGTTCTAGTTGATGGCAAGAACATTGTTAAGTTCTTTTATGACCTTTACAGAGGTCAAACCAAAGATGACTTTGCAAAAGGTAAGCAACTTACTTTTTCTGGTTACATCAAAAAGCACGAAGTATCACAATATTCTAAGTGTAAAGAGACCATGGTAAACCGTGTCTCACTTCCAAAAGAAGATAAATAGTATTATAACTTTAACTAGGATAAGTCCTAGACAGTTTAAAACTGATAGAGGTATAGTACATGGCAGTCTTTATGAATGCCAAAGGAACGCAGAGTGCGGTATTTCAATTTGGAAAACGAGGCTCTAAAGTCTTTGGCTCAACAGTAACACCAACAGCATCAGAAGTAACAACTGGTGACCTTTGGTTTGACATTTCAAATAACGAAACTAAACTCGCATCTAAGAGTGGCGATACTGTTACTTGGAATAAAATTATTACTGAAAACTTTGGTGACCTAACTGTAACAGGTAACCTGACTGTCCAAGGCACTACTACCACAGTTGATTCAACTTCAGTAAACATTCAAAACGCATTTGTGTTTGAAGGTGCCACTGCTGATGCACACGAAACAACTTTAACAACTGTAGATCCAACTGCTGATAGAACTATAAGATTACCTAATGCAAGTGGTACGTTAGCATTAGATGGTGCTATTGAAGTAGAAGATTTGGCGGCAACTGCCTATGTTACAACATCTGAAACATGGAATGATAATGACAGTGAATTTGCAACTACAGGTAGAATATCAGCATTTATAGATACAGAAATTGCTAATGCTACAACTATCATGCACACAACAGGTGCAGAAAGTATGGCAGGAGTAAAAACATTTACAAATGGCGTAACTATTCCTTCAGGCGGAACATTAACTGTAACTAATGCAACTATAACAGGTGCTAATTCAGATAGCATTTCAGAAGGTTCAACCAATTTATATTACACCAACCCAAGAGCAAGAGCGGCAATAAGTGTTACAGACAATTCATCTGCTGGTAATGAACTACAATATAATAGTTCGACAGGTGTAATTAGTTGGAATGGAACTACAGCAGGTGCTAGTGGAAGTAATACACAAATACAATTTAATGACGGCGGCAATTTAGCAGGTGATTCAGACTTTGTATTTGATAAATCAACAAATAGATTAACTGTTACTAACCTAACAGTTGATAGTCAATTCAATTTAACATCTGATTATGGTAGTGTTGCAAGTGCTGTAACTGTTACAGATGACTTTGGTTCAACTGCAAACGATACAAGAATGCCAACACCACATGACAGTTATACTGTTACAGAAGCAGGATCAATTACAGGCATGAGTGCAGGTGATATGATATTCGTTAGCAACGAAACGGGTGGTGCTACTATGGCATTTTACGATGGTAGTAACTGGCGTAGAGTTCAGGATAGAGCAGTAATAAGTTGATAACTTGTAATCGTTGCAAAAAATATAAACACTCAAACCCATTATACTTTTGCTACATACGTGGTAAAACCTTATGTAATAAATGTGCGGAGTATGTAGTTTTTTATGACTTATATTTGCGTTAAACTTTCCAACGCCACATTAGACTTTTTCTCACATCACCTTCAGCAATATCAGGTGCTCGGTGCCAACTGTCCTTATTGTTAGTAGTAACAAACATACAGTTTGGATAAAAAGGCACACGTCTTACAAGTTTAAAATTATCTAAATTAGTAGCAATGTGCGGATGTGCTGTACCTTCATCTTGCAATGCATCTTCAGATAAGTTATTGCCTGTATATCTATACATGGCAGTCCCATATTCTTTTTGATTGATATCAACAGGGAGATATACTTGACCACTTATGGTAAACAATGTGTCATAGAATGCATCTACATGAACATCATCTATGGATAGTAAATGTGTATCTTCCCAGAAGTTTGTTGTTGCAGGTACAAGTGCATCTGTATGAAATTCAAACTTTGCACTAAGCAAAGAAAATAAATTGCTAGTAAATTGTTCATACTCTTTATTGAATTCATTGTAGGTGTGTTGTATTCTACCGTGTTCTTTTGTGATATCAAACCCATCAAACTTATCAAACTCACA
>CEOW01048113.1_pt1 | contig 17976 bp, 32 predicted proteins | sample 530621 | NCBI WGS metagenome assembly CEOW01 (sample SAMEA2620734, study PRJEB7988) | marine metagenome | isolation source: saline water (ENVO:00002010), including | reverse complement strand
TATGATATTCTTGTTTACCATCTATTATAATTGACTTGTACTCTTTACTTACAATATAAATTTCTAAATCTTTTTGTTGTAACCACCCGCCTGTTTCTAAAAAGTTACCATTATAAGAATAAGACATCGATGCAAATAATAATCCGTCTTCTGTAAGACTATCTGCTAAATTCTTTGATGCTCCTGCATCTATATGGTCTAAAGTAAAAACTCCTGTACCAACAATATATTTGTATTGTTCAGGCAAAGGAGAATCATATATATTGTGTTTTACTTTGTATCTATAATAATCTGTAACAAATCTGCCTAACATATTTTCATTCATATCATAAGCATCAATTATATACGGACCTTTACCATAGTAAGGATTTTCTTTTAATTCAAGTCCTATTTCTCCATTACCAGCACCTATATCTGCGATTGGAAAATCTTTATCTACGTTATTCATAATCCATGCGGCCGCATTTCTATGACAACTCCAATTACTTCCAATAATTATTTCATCATGATAGTTATCCCACTTGTCGTATAACTCACTATTGGACTTTCCAAAATATTTTTCTACTGTCATATATTACCACCAACCCATTATATGTCCATTACCTAAAATAATCATAAGACAAGTTACAATATGTAGTAATACCCAAAATGTTCTGACAATCAACATTTGTTTATCATAAGGTTTTGTCTTATCATCTGAATATGACCCTAATGCATATTGCCATATTTTAAGTAATTCTTTCATTTTCTTTTACCGGGTTTGTTAGTTCTATGGTCTATTCTGCCTTTTCTTTTTGCTACATGTTTTTCTTTTCTTTTTTGTCTACGTGCCTCAGTTCTTTCAGCTTTGGCGGCTCTTGATGCCTCCAAACTTATTTTTAATTCTGCCTCTTCTTTTGGCCAGACTTCATGAAAATATTTTACATTCTTCATTTTTGTAGCAACTTTTCTGTTTATCATTTCTGGAGTCTCAGGAAAATCAATAATCTTATCATCTGCAAGAATATCAATTCTCCTTCGCATCCAGTCGATATACTTCATTATTCGTGTTCGCCCCCAGGATCACCTACAGGCAATTCGACTTTCTTTGCGTTACCATTTTTATCTCTGTAGATTGTATACATTCTACCTCGACCATGTGAATGATATCCGTCTTTTCTCCATTCAAACGCATTTGGTTTATGCTCTGCTAATTTAAACGTACCAACAGTAATAACAACTGCGGCAACTAAAAGCATGTGAACTATGGCACTAATACCAAATGCCATAATACTATCTGCTATTGCGATAGCGAATACACTTGACCACATGAATGCTAGTATTTGCATAATCATATGTCGTACTTGTAAGTCTGGAATATGTCTTAATGGATTAACTTCTGCATCCATTATATGATTCCAACAATCATATACCCATTCTCTCATAGTTTTAGTCCTTTCTCTTTTGCTAATTCTTTATCTCTAGTGAATTTTATATCACAGTATCCACATACAACAAAACCTTTTGCTGGAACACTGTAATAGACTTTTGGGTGATCCATATGTTCACCCATACACCATACCCTATCGGATTCCGTATATATAAATGTTTCTGGTTGTTCTTTATCCATGATCCTTCATAAATTTGGAAGCCTTTTCGTTATCAACACAATAGAGTTTATCTACTTTGTCGTTAGGAAATGGCTTAGTTAGTTTAAATAATATATTGGGAAGATTTTCATTTACATGTTCTTTGCATTCTTCCACACTATGGAAGTATGGGTCATAAAATACAAATACATCTTTATATTCTTCGCCAGTAGAACTATTTATGTGAATCGTGGCCATTACTGCTATTATCATGTAATACATTATCTAGTTTCCTCTTCAAATGGAATGCTGGCAAGATTCTTACATTTAGCCTCTACCATAATATCGAAATGCTCACGGAAGGTTCCTGCCCATTGGTTGACTCGTGAGTTCCACATAAAGTCACTGTGGGCCCTGAGTTTTTGTTTATTAAGTCCTTGCTCACACAATTTTTTGAAGTCTGGTCGTTCATCAGTTCTGTGTCCTGGCAAATGTTCTTCCCTTGACACTGAGTAGTGTAATGTTGGTCGCACCCCACGCCAACTATCAATAACACGCATAACACGGTCATCGTCCGCACTAATGTACTCACCTTCTGAGTTACACCAGTGGTGATGAATGTCGAGAACAATTGGAACATGCTTAGTCAATTCTAGGCAAGAATCGAGACCCCATTTGTTTTCTTCGTTTTCGATTGTGATTGTGTTTTTCGCCTCTTGCGAGAGTCTTGAGAGGACGTTTTTGATACCTTCTGGACCTTGTCTGCCTGAGATGTGTACATTGATTTTAAAATCTTGGAACGTTCTACCGTACCCCAACCACCTTGCGATATCCACATGATATTCAAACTCCTCTATACTTCGTTCTACGATATCAGGATTATCTGATGCGAGAACGCAAAATTGTCCTGGATGCATAGACAAACGAACATTGTTTGCCCTAGCCTTCTCACCAATAGTATTTAGCCTATCAGCAATGATTGTTGTTATGTAATTTGTTTTTGAAAGATGACCAAATGTAGGTTCTGTATATGCAGGAAGCATATCACTACCAAGTCGTAACATACGTTGTGTTGTAGGCAAATTGCCTACATATTCTACAAGTTTTTCACATGCATCAAGATTGTGATTGATAAGTTCGTAAACTTTTTCTTGAGATTGACTTTGATTTTCACGTAACCATTTAATAGTGGTACCACGAAAATTAAGAGGCTGTTGAACCTCTTTTAGTTGTTTCGGTTTTAGATTTTGATCCTCATGCATGTACTTACATGCAAATCCAACTCTACCTATCGTCATTTGAATCGTCTTTCGATTTTTTATGCTCTCTTATTATATCTTCCCATTTGTATATTAAATTAGTTAGTTGTTGATATGGATAATTTTTAGCTACCAAATCATTTCTAATTTTTTTAATATCTTCTAGTAATTCATCTATCATTTTTGTATTCTATCATCTTTGTAAATAAAAAGCAACATAGATTCCACATGTTTATGTTTTGACGGTACAACAACTGTCTTTTCAACAAACTGCACAGATGACGGTAGAAAATATGCTGAGGAATGTAACTCAATACGTTTCAGTCCTTTAAGCACTTTACCCTTAATAGTCCAGTTTCCTTTACCGCACTCATTATTCAGCAATCGTACTATTCCGTAGAATTGCTCACGATTAGTGAATTTGAATTTAAACTCGTATGTGGGATCCATATCCATAACTCCTAATAATGATAAATACATTATATTACAAACCTTAAAGAAAGTCAAGGTTTTTTTAAAAGGAATTAATTATGTCAGATATACGAAATTGGAAAAAAATCGTTGAAAATGCTACAAAAGTAGTAGAGAACGATGCAGAGGACGTAAATCATACAGACCATGAAGTTAGTATGGCAAAGTCCCAACTATTATCAAGTGTTAAAAGTTCAGTAAGAATAGCAAAACATCTTAAAGATTTATCAGAAGAAGAAGGTCTAGAAGGCTGGGTTGCATCAAAACTTACATTAGCAGAAGAATATTTACAAACTGTCGCAGATTATATGGACGGTGAAAAAGTACAAGAAGGATACAAAGTTCTACCTAAGATTGATAAAGAAAAATATCAATCACGTGATGGGCTAGAAGGTCCTTTTTCAACTTTAAGTGGTAAAGTAGTTTACTATGATCCAAAAGAAGGCAAATACTACGACCCTGACACCGATATGTATATGTCTTATGAAGAATTTCAAAATTATGACAATGATTATTCCAATATGAAAACAGAAGATGTAGACGGACACAATTTAGAGTTACTTAAAAAAGTAGCTACACAAATAATGCAAGATGTTAAAATGGGCGACTACACTGCTATAGATGAACTATTAAAACATATTCCAGAAGAAAAACTAAAAGGCTTTCTATCACAAACAGAAGAAGTAGAACAAGTTGATGAAGGTTACGAAGGTGCAATCATTCAAGCATTAAAAGATGAAGAAATTTATGGTTTCTTTAATAAAGGTACATTGTACATTGAATATGATGCTGACTTAGAAAGAGCAAAAGAAATTGTAGATGCTACAGTTGAAATAGCACCAGAAATAAAACCTGACTCAGAATATTATCAAATGGAAGGTATCGAAAAATCAGAGCCATTAACAGAAGAACAGTTTGATGAAGCCGCTGGTGAAAAAGATGCTTGTTATCACAAAGTAAAAAGCAGATACAAAGTTTGGCCAAGTGCATATGCATCTGGTGCCTTAGTTAAGTGTCGTAAAGTAGGCGCTAAGAATTGGGGAAATAGTAAAAAATAATGAGTAGTTGTTGCACAAGAAAAAGAACCTGGAAAGATGTTATGTATTTGCCTATGGCAATAGCATGTACTCTTGTAGGTTTTGCAATGTTACTTAGTATTGAAATTGGTATCGCTTACGCATTAGGATTAGTATAATGAAAATTACAGAAATAGATAATAAACTTTTTGAAAAGTGTTGGAAAGGATACGAAAAGAAGGGCATGAAAACTATGTTCGGAAAACGTGTTCCAAACTGTGTTAAAAAAGAAAGTGTTTTAGATGAAGATTACATTATAAGTCTTAAAGGCAAAGAAGTATCTAGACACAAGACAGAAGATGAGGCTAGGTCTGCTTGGCACAAACTACGTAAACAACACGGTACTGATGTAACAATTAAAAAAGAAAGTATCTTAGATGAAGACCTACGTGCTTGGTTCGGTAAAGGTAAAAAAGGCGGAGCAGGTGGCGGAGGCTGGGATCGTTACAATACAAAAGGCGAACGTATTGGTAAATGCGGTGATGCTAAAAAAGGCGAAGGTAAACCAAAATGTTTATCAAAAGCAAAAGCGGCCTCACTACGTTCAAGTGGTGGCAAAAAAGCAATCGCAAATGCAGTAAAAAGAAAAAGAAAAGCTGATCCAAATAAAGACAGAAAAGGAAAAGCTAAAAACGTAAGTAATAAACCTAAGAAGTAAAAAATGATAAAGAATTTAAAAGATTTAATTATATGTATTTTAGTTGCTGGTGTACTAATACTATTGGGTGTAGTAATCATTGGTGACTATTATGTTGCATTACAAGAGAATCGTCCAGTAGACGAAAGTGTTATTACACTTATGAAAATGTCATTGACAGGACTTATAGGAATAATAGCAGGTTACATAGGAAGTAAGTAATGGCAGATTTGATAATAGAGTCATATAGTACTAGAACTACTCAGACTCATTGTCTAAACTGCGGTCACACCTCACATTGTGGTGGCTCAAAATATGCAACTGTAAAAGACTACGCAGTAGATGGTGGCGAATACAGAGAAATAAAAATATGCGACCACTGTAGATGCGATAACTGTATTAAAGAAAGAGAAAAACAATGGCAGAGCAAGAAGATAACAAAGGGAAACTAGAAGTAGCAGTAAGAATTTTAGGCAACGAATTAGTAGCTTTAAAAATGGTAGTAGATGATTTTAAAATTAAATGGCTAATATATGGTGTAATAACAATATGTGCATTAGGATGGGCGGCCGCAAACTTTGGACCCCCACTAGTGGAAATGATGGGATCTAATAATGGGTAAGAAGAAATCAAGAGAAAAATATACCTCAAAAGGTATAGTTGGGAGTCCAATGAAAAGTTCAAGCAAAACTGATCCTGATTATGCATTCAGAAGATTGATGAATCAGAGACATGCTTGGAAACAAGGACGTAATGTAGTATTAACCGTTCCTAATCCAAACGATAAGGAAACGAACAAACCTTTTATACGAAAGAGTGCCCGTGAAGTATGGGGTGACCCTCGTAAACAAGGTCGTGTAATGTAAAGGAATTTATGGCGAGATATAATCCAAATGCAGTTGCATTTGAAAGAGGACCTAAAAAAAGAACATCAATAGGTCATTCAAATAGAAGTAGACCAAAAAATAAACATAAACGTAGAACTTGGAAAAAATACGTAGGACAAGGAAAGTAAAATGAACGATTTAAGAAAATGGATTGATGCAATTAATCAAGAGCCTCAAGAAGTAATTGAAGAAATTACACTTGAAGACGAACAAGATTTTCATGATGAGTTTGGTTTTTTAGCATTTTCAGAAGATGAAAATGATATGTTTGAAGCTGAATACCAAGGTCGTACAGTTAAACTAAACAAGCCTATGCAAGGTGATGTAAAAAAGTTTAAGGTGTATGTAAAGAATGACAAAGGAAACGTTGTCAAAGTTAACTTTGGTGATCCTAATATGAGAATTAAAAAGTCAAACCCTGCAAGAAGAAAATCTTTTAGGGCTAGACATAATTGTGATAATCCGGGACCAAAAACAAAAGCACGTTATTGGTCTTGCCGTAAGTGGTAATTTACGTTAATTCAAAATGTGGGCCATCGATGAATGGTCTACGACCTTGACCTCGGCGTAAATCAATATATTCGTTCATAGCATCTTGCATTGAACTATCCCATTCACGCAAATCATTGATATGCCAAGCGGCACCCCAACGTAAGGAAACATCTTCTTCATCAGCCGCAATTTTCATTGCATCAGCGATATCATCATAAAGATTTAATTCCCAAGATGCTCTTCCGCCAATATATGCCATTAAGTCAACTGCTAATCCATCTATATGTTTAGACTTCATAGTTTGTGATGCTCCTTTAGCCACTAATTCTCTTTGTTCTTCGATAGTCCTTAGTCCGCATATAACCCCAAAGTCGATTTTTGAAACAGTAATAGCCGTCTTTACAACTCTTACCATTCTTTCGTCTACGCCTTCTAATCTTGCTAGACTTCTTTTACTTAATTTAAAAGCCATTTTTAGTCCTCCAATTTAACTTGACCTGCTTCAATGAGCCACTTTCTGTTCGCTAAATGTGCCTCTTTGATTTCTTCTTTAGATGATCCTGTATAGACTACTGCATGATGATTATCTAACATTATTTGTGTTAATGATTTAGTTTCATCTTTTTCTTTATCCCATATTTTAAAGTCACCTAAAATTCTTCCAAACTTTCCAGTTTTATCTTTTTGTGTTGTGATTGTTTGTGCTGATCCGACTGGCATCATAAAACGTACAAACTCTTTTGCCGCTAATCCAAATTTCTTTTCAACTAAATCACGTGTTCTAGATTCGGGAGTATCTATGCCTACAAGTCTAACTCTTTCTCTATGTCTCCATATACCAAAACCTAAATCGATGTCTACATCAACTGTATCACCATCTACTATTCTTAAAATTTTACACTTGTATTCATACATTCACTCTCTCCAACTACTTTTTCTTTTTTGTTTTTCTAATTTTCTTTACTGGTTTATCTTCAATTAGACAACCTGGAAAATTCTTTTCTGTTCCATCTGTAATTTTCTTCGCTAACTTATATGGAAGAAATCCAAATAGTTGAGGAATAAAAGCATGTATTATACCAAATATCCCTACTAGAAAAGCTATGCCACTATAATAAAGTGCCATATACCAGTGTGTGAACCATGAAGCCTCTGCTTTCTTAAGATGATCCAACTCTACTAATTTGTCTTTCATTTACCCTTACCTTTCTTCTTCTTTTTACTACCCCACTCTCCTAGCATTCCATGGTCTTCAATCCATTTTGCTCTTTCGTTGAATTTAACCTCATCACCATCTTTAACAATTTTATCAATATTTGTATGATAACTTGTCATATAGTGGTCTGGTAATTCTTTGCCTACTTCCCAAAATGAAAAGTCTTCTCTCGCCGCAAACAACCAGAAACTGTTAACTCCAAAGTTTAAACTATCTGGTTCTTCTAAGTGACAGTACTTACCATGGTCTAGAAGTTTAATTAATGTTCCACCATGTGCATATCTGTGTCTATGCGTACCAGCTGGTGGGACTAACGCAACTACGTCAGTTTCATTAACAACACGTGTAAGTTTTATCTTACCACGCATACTTCTTATTCCATGTGAGTCAGTTACTTTAGGTTGACCGTATGTAATACATTCTGCAAGTTTAAATCCTGCGTAGTCTAAGTACCAACTTACGATAAGTGCTTCTGCACCTCCTAAACTATGACCCGTAACTGTTACATCCCAAGTTTTGTCTAGTCTACCCATGATATCATCTGCTATCATTTCAGCAGTTCTATGAAAACCTGTATGTAACTCAATGCCTAATCTAAAACTTTTATCTTTGAAAAAGTTTATATCTTGCATTGCATTGTGTGAATTCTTTGTTCCCCTTATTGAAATATAATATGATTGATTTTTACTATCTGATATTATACAATATTTTATTTCGTTTATTTCATTGATGTAGATATCTTTGTCTATGCTTTTATATTTCTTTTTTATAGTATCATTTTCTTTATATATGTAACTTGCCAATTCAGCATACCATTTAATTTTCTTCCAGTCTATATCTTTTTTCTTTGTTACTGTTTCTTTAAATTTGCCTTCTAAATTATATTTCTTAACTAACCACTTTCTTACTCTTTTTGCGATACGGGCTAATATCCAGCCTTGAATAACCCATTTTATAAAATATCTCATCAAAAATACCATCATAGTCCGTCTCCTCTATTACTATGACTATTTATCAGTATTTTCATTATGTCTGTATGTTATTATTCCTCGTAAAAAGCCTCTGTAGGTAGAAACTTCCACTGTGGTTTTTGTTGAAAATCGTTAAAAATTCTATATTCTTCTGGAAATACTTCTTTGAAACTCTCATCTCTTATAGCATCTAAGTCATTAGTATAACTCCAAAATCTATGCATTTCTTTTGACCAGTCTTCTTGATTCATAAGAGCAATATGTGTATCTACAAATTTATTGATACATACTTTTAATTCTTCTGGATTAATCTTGTATGTATAAAAGCCATCAAGACTATCAAGCCAGTTACACATTTTTACACGCCATTCATTATACTTTTTCTCAACAAGTACTTTTGCTGATTTTGGCATTGTTTTTATAGATAAGTGTCTTGGTGCATGTAGTGGGTGTGTACCAAAATGTGATTCGTGAAATTGAAACAAATGTTCAAAATCATATTTTCCTGCTTTTACTTTCCATTCAATGTAATCAAGAATATGTAAAACATTATACATACTAATTGTAACACCATCGTGCAATGATACATTTTTATTATTCTTTGCATATTCTTCAACACGATTAATATTTCTAAGCATATGATCCCATTTTATAGGGTGCCTCATATATTCTAATTCTGGTCCAAATCCATCTATACTAAATGCTAACCATAATTCTTTAAAATGAGACCAGTATCCCATAACTTTTTCAGGTATGTTTGTTAAGTTTGTATCATATTGTAAAACGATATGTTTTGAATCACCGCTTTCTACACATTCTTCTAAAAACTTAAAATGTCTTTGAATCATCATTGGTTCACCACCGATTAAATATAAGTGTTCAATAGATGATTTTCTTTCTGACATTATATTCCAAAACTCATCTGAGTTTGCCCATGCAAAAGGATCAGGTGTCATTTTATATTTTTTACCTGACACATGTTCTATTTTAATTATTGGTCTACCTTGACCAAGTGGCTGTTCCCATGAGTCACCAAGTTTCATTAGCTTTTGATGATCCGATGTCCATGTAGAACTACATTGAGGTCCACATATTCTACATTTTAAATTACATAAATTTCCTAATTGAATATCGTAGAAAAATGGTTTATGGTCTTTTGGTACTTCTCCTGTTTTTGGATCAGTTATTTTTTGTGCATCTTCAAGAGTAAATCTTTTACCCCATCGTTCCTCATACAAACCTCTCATACTTCTCATACCAGAGGCTTCTTCATCATGACATCTTTTACATTCAGGGTGCCATACACCTCGTAGCATAGCTTTACGTAAAGATTTAGCAGTATCACTATTCATACCTGCATCTAACCCATCTTCTATAGTTACAGGTATTCCATTAGTCATATATCTTCCTTTTGTAGGCCCACTAGACATAACACAACAACCCTTGATACCTCCATCGGTAACAATATGTAGGTCGTGCCATGGCGCCATACAAAAAGTATTACTCATCGTAATTAAAGCCTTCCTCATGCATTACGTGTTTATGTAACTCTTTATATTCTTTTTTATATTTTGGGTGATTTAAATAATATGCTGGACCTCTACCATTTCTAACTGCAAATCTTACACTGCCAGGAAACCCATCTACGTCTCCTTCTTTTCTTGGCATAAAGTGAACATGAGGCCACATTACAGATTGTCCTGCAGGTTCTCTCATATTCATTCCAAAATGATATCCGTCTATTTTTCCTTCTTCTACAAGTTTCTCTCCATATTGAACAGTTGCTTGTAAAGTTATTGTGATGAATTTTGTATTGTTTTCTTTAGGTACAAATAATAAATGACCGTCACAGACAGGCCATTTGTCTTCATATACTTTATAATAAAAGTTTTCGTCTATTGTAGTCTGATTATTTTTCTCAAAAGGTGTGTCTTCAAACTTTTCTATCATATCATTTTTCCATTAAGGTTTCAATGTATTTATGATTAGATCCATTCGTTCATTACGGGTAATAATTTGTTCACTAATCTAGCTGATTTTTGAGAACTTTCATCAACAAAATCATTGAAATCAAAATGAGATTCGTTTCCTGCTAAATCACTTAGCACTCTAACAATAACAAATGGCTTATGCCAATTACAACAAACTTGTGCGATTGCGGCACCTTCCATTTCGATTGCATCTGCTCTAAACTGTTCAAAAAACATTTGTCTTGTTTTATCACATGCAAGATATGTATCTCCTGTTAGTATTCTTCCAAATCTAACACTATCTCCTACTGCATCTGCTATTGCAATACGCATTTCAGGAGACATCTTATATGACGTATCTTCTCCTTCATCTACCATACCTGGAAACACACCTGGGATAGCACTTATAAGTTGCCCATCTACTATTGCACCATAATCATGTTGAACTAATTGTTCACCTATGAGTATATCTCCAATCTTATATTCAGGATTTAATCCACCTGCTACACCTGAAAATATAATACTATCACATCCGAAATGTCCTAAAAGTAATGCGGTTGTCATACTTGCATTAACTTTACCTATTCCGCATTCTGCGGCAATAACTTTTACTCCGTTCATAGAACCAAACTGAAATATTTTGTTTATAATAGTTTCTGTTTTTGGTTCACCGTCCCATTTCAACTTTGAGTATTCTTCTGGTATCGCTGATATTACACCTACTGTCATTTTTCTTTTCCTTAACTAATCAAATAAATCCATACTAACATTGGTACAATAATTAAAAACTGTGGAATAAAGTTTAGAAGTATTGCTTTTTCTTTCCACTTAAAACCAACGTAGCACCAACCTGCCGCACCACATAACTGCAATAAAGCATTCCATGGTGTTAAACCAAGTACATGAAAGCACATGGCTACTAAAATTGTACACGCACTAGCATACTTAACTATTATTACTGAATTCATAAATCTCCTGACTCTCGCATTTTTGCACGAATTTTTGTAGCACTTATTTCGTGTATTTCTTTTCCTAAGTCATGCTCTGTAAAAGTATATCCGACACCTCTGCCGTAACTAATATCGACTATATTAGGAACACGTATAACTGCATATTCTTCGTTCATTGTATATCCGTGTTCAGCTAAAGCATTTCTTATTCCAACTATTACTTTGCTCCAGTCAAAAGGGTTATCTGTATTACCCATGCCAGCATCAACACCGTGACAATCTCTTACCATTATAACAACTTGTCCGGTCTTTGTCAATGCTTTTTTAAACAACTCTGTATGTCCGTCATGCCAAGGTTGCCATCTACCTAACATTTGAACAGTAGGTTTTTTCCAATCAAACGCCATTTCTATTCATCCATAACTTTACTACTTCTAATAACTGTTTGTCTGTATCATCGAACCACTGCGATACATGATAATCTATTGTTCTAGGTATTTCGAACATCTTATTAGTATCTTCAAATCTACCTTCTTTTATTGTATCCATCCAAACTGTAAAGTCTGGTTTAAATTCTGTTCTTGTAGTATGTGTTGGACAAATAAAATCTGCAACTGCTACTTTACCTGCTAATACTACACCATCTGCTAAATGTTTCATTCTTTGTGCTTGTCGCTTTCTTCCTTCTTCGGAAAAATCCCAATCATCATATGTTTTTCTAACTTCATCTGCATTGATATGTACACCACCAATTAACTTAGCAAACGGTTTTGCAAGTGTAGTTTTACCACTTCCTGGTAATCCAAATATTAAAACTTTCATGGTAACCTCTGTATCCCTTTCATTAAACTTCTTATTGTATCATCTAACTCTGTATTCTCTGACTGGTTAATATACTTTTTATTTGCATCTGTTTTTAATATATTCTCAATTAAAGTATCATCTTTTGTTTCATTCACACCTATCCATCTTTCAATAGAATTCAAATAAGGAAGTCTATACAAATATAACAACTCTTGTGATATAAACATATGTTCTTGTTTTAATAGATAATCTATGTTGTCTTTAAATACGTGTGTAGTGTGTTTCTTTCTAAGTCTTAATTGTTGATAATCTAAAATAGTTTTATCTCTGCCTATAATAAGATACTTCATCTTTACTTTTAATTTCAAGTAAAAACTGAATAACTCATAATCTGGAATTGTTTCTTGTCCGTCATAAAAATAAGGACAACTTATACTAGTAATAAAAAAATCAAAGTTATCTGTAAAATCTAAGTCTACAAGTTTTGTAGGATCTTTCCAATACTCTGCGTAAGGTTCATATTCATGTGCTTCCCAAACTTTGTCTTGTAAACTATCCCAACCTGATATTTGATTGTTTTGTCCCAATACTTTGCTAAACAAATGATTACCTGAACCTTGCGGTCCTGTCATTATAACAAGTGTTTTCATTTTACCCCGAAAAAGGTGGGGCCTAAGCCCCACCAGTATATTATTATTTTGTTAAATGTTCTTTATATATAGAACTTAACCCTAAAGCCTCAGTATTAAATTTAACTAAGTTCTTTAGTGCATCTGCCGTAATGAATGTCATCAAAGTATCTCTTTGAGCATTTCCATCACTGCCGATTTTCCATTCGTAGTTACCTACTTTTTTAGCAATAACTTTTGTAGCCTCTGGATCATTAGCCATATCAGTTAGTGCTTGTTGTAGTTTTGCCGCATTTGGATTACCTGCGTTTACCCATAATGCTTTTTGCAAACCATCACGAAATGATTTAACAAGTTTGTATGCATCATACAAATCACCACTTGGTGCTACACCCCAACGTGCCTCAAATAGAATTTCAAATTGAAATCCTGGATAGTTAGGATCGTCTGCATGAGAACCATCTGCTTGTAGGATACCATGATGAAACCAAAGTTCAGCGTTTTCATTTGGTCCTACGTGCTTTTTATAAGCCGCTGGATTTTCTCTTGTACCATTAAGTTCACCACGTTTAAATGCTAAACGTCTTTCCCCACCTGACATACCAGGTACCCATGTTACACGTTCTTTGAAACATGCCACATATTCGTCTACAGATTTATCTGGACCACAAATTAACATTGTCATTGCAAATGCTTCTGGAACCATACCTGAACCTGCCGCAAATGATGGGTAGTCCATATCAGCACCTTTTAATTTACCAGCGATAATATTCAAGTTCATCAATCCGATTGATTCATAATCTGCATAGTTATAGTCAACATTCTCTTGTAAGAATGCAACTCCGTTACCACCATGTGATACCATGATAACTTTATCGTCATCACGCATCTCATTATGCCATTTGTTAAAACCAGGAATATCTCTTGCACCTGGATAGTGTTTTAGAACAATCTTTTCACCTAAGTGTTTTTCTAATTGTCCTGCTACGATTTCACCCCATACAGAAGTTCCGCCACCGGGCTTCTGAGGGATAACCATAGTATATTCAGCAAAAGCTGATGTAGTCAAGCCGAAAAATACGGCTAAAGCAATTAAAGTTTTTTTCATAGTTTTTCTCCGTTTACCTCTACGATTTTATTTTTGGATCCACTTGATACTACATTGTGTGTAATATCAGTTGTCCATCCTGTTACTTGTAACATTGGACGGTTTTCCCAACCCATATTACATGTAGCATGTGGAATATCTCTCCACTGCCAAGTTATACATTCACCTTTTTTCCATTGATGCCAATATGTATTACCTAATCCAAATACTTGTCCGTGTCTCCAATCATCTAACATGATTACAAACCTTCTCATTAGTTCAGGATTTTTATCAGCCTCAATTTCTGTAAATGAATTGTCTCTTTCTTTGCGTCCTGCAAAGTTGTCAATATGCCAATGCAACATTTGACCTGTTGTTTGGTTGTGAAACTTAATAGCCGTTTCATTCATACCAAAATAGTTGGCTATGCTTTTAAAGATAGGAATATCTTTCGCATTTGCCCTACTAAAAATCTGTGAGTCAGGATCTGCTCCTGCATTTTTTAAATCATTTTGCTCTTGTGATGCAGTATAGATTTCTGACTTTTGTTCTATATTTCTATTTGCCCATGTGTTTGGTTTTACTTCTTTTAAGCAATCTTCTACTTCTTTAGTCCAATCACCCGAAAATGTACAAACATGTTTAAAATCTTCTCCACCTTCTATTGCTGGATCAAAGTGCCAAGAAGATTGTGCTTTAGTAAATTCCCATCTACTATCACCCCATTTTTCATCATTCATTATGCATACTCCAATTTACCTCTTCTAAATATTCCCCATATAAAGACAATTATTATCATTACTACTAGTCCTAAAAATATAGGTCTATCAAGAAGTTTATCTATATCATAAATTCTAGTCATTTGTATAGTTAATGATTCTATTCTGTCTGAAAGAATAAAACCCATTAACATTGCAGGTCTACTAAATTTCCATTTTCTACAAATAAGTCCTAATACTGTCATACCTGCCAATACTGCATAATCTTCCCAACCGCCTGTGTATTGAACACAAGCCCAAATTATAAATGCTACAAGAACCGGAAAGTAGTATTTGTAAGGTATATAACTTATCATAGCAATGTATCTAGTAAAAATCAAGCATAAAATTCCGCACAATACAGTTGCCCACATAAATCCATAAAATAAACTGTCAAAGAATTTTGTATCATATGCTAAGTCTGGTGTACCTAATTCAAAATCAAGATACATAAACAAGCCCATCAACACCGCGGCAAAACTTGCACCTGGTATACCGAACAAAACAGTTGGTATCATAGATGTAGCCTTTTGTGCATTATTAGATCCTTCTGGTCCAATAACACCTTTGATATTACCATTACCAAACTTATCATTCGGATGTGCGGCTACTGTAGAACCATATGCTAACCAGTCACTCATTGCACCACCTAAACCAGGGAGTAAACCTATGAATGCACCTATAGCCCCGCCTCGCAATGCGTCCCATTTATGTTTCCATGTTGCTTTAACACCATCAACTGTTTGTTGAAATAAGTTATCCATTGGAACTTCTGATATCTTATCGCTTCTTCTTAAGCCTGCAATAATTTCTGGAAACGCAAATAAACCTGCAACTACTGGCATAAGTTGTAATCCGTCACCTAAATATCCCCAACCCATTGTCCATCTATCTGCATTTGTATATGGATCTGTACCAATATATCCTAAACAAAAACCTATTGCAATAGCAATCAAACTTCTTACCCACCATTTGCTTGATATAAATCCTACACATGCTAGTGCTAACATTGTAAATGCCCACAGTTCAGGTATACCAAATACCATCATCAACTGTATATACCAAGGCAGTAAACCAAAAGTCAATGTACCCCATAATAATCCGTTAATCGTTGATGTTGTAACTGCCGCCGTAATGGCGTAAGTTGCCTTGCCTTGTTTTGCTAATGGGTATCCATCTACCATAGTGGCCGCGGCTGAGTTTGCTCCTGGTATTCCTAATAATACACCTGTAAATGTATCACCAGTAGTACTGGCGGCAACAACTGCCATACAGAAAATTACACCTAAATATGGGTCTCCTGAAAAATAGCCAATAAAAGAAAATAGTGCAACTAATCCTGTTGTAGCACCTGCACTAGGAATAATACCTATTATGAGTCCATAAAAAGTACCTGCTATCAATACTAAAATCTGTTCTAACATAACTATCCTTAATAAGTATATTAATATACTTTAAAACAATAGTGTAGGGAAAATTTGTGAAAACGCCCGTAACCGTATTATTTAAAGTCTGCGAAAATACATGCCTTTGCACTCTGCAATACATGTTAGTAATACGGCTCCGTATTAATTATATTTATCATTTATATTCGAATATAATTATTTATGCTTATTTTTTACGTAAAACGAAATAGAATCTATTATTGTCGTCCTGACGTAACGTAAGAACGTCACAATTAAGATGTTGTGCGGCATTTGAAATGAAGACTGGATCCCAATCATAAAAATTAATCCATTTAGCCTCAGGTTTATCATGTTGAATACCTGGATTAACTCTGAAATATAACATACCTCCTGGCTTGACCATATTTACTACATTTTCAAGTTCAGCAAGTATCTTATCGCTACTGCCAAAATTAATGCTACCTAAACATATGGCAACATCAAATTGAATATCTGGTTTGTAATCTAATGTATGTACATCGATATCTGCCCTATCATTATATGGATCAATACCAATTAAATTTTTAATCTTGCCTTTAAATTCATTATAACCACAACCAATATCAATTACATTATCAGGGTTCATTGCATTTACTTCATCTATGATAGCAAGACCACTGTATTTGAATTTCTTTGTTTCTGGTTGCCAGACTTTACTAAAGTAATTTTTTAATACCGCTCTGTCGATTTGTTCTGCTAATGCATGTATCTCTATATTATCAATTTGCTTTAGTTCAATATCAAATACGCCATTTACAACTTGACAATATGCATGTTTATTTGCCTGTAAACTTGGGTTGTTTTTTAGAATTCTATCTAATTCGTGTAAGATTTTTAAATTCATTTATATCCTCATTCGTCTTTATATGTATTATGCACTATTATATGGCAAAAGTCAATACTAAAGTTATAATTTTCCACCAACATTATTCCAAATATGCTTTATTTGTGAAAACAATTCAGGAAAAGTTTCAGTAAATTTTTGATTTCTTAATTTGTCCAAGTCTTTATTGATTTTTGTAAACTCTACTAGTTGCTTTTGTTCACTAGGTGCATCAAGCCTATTTATAATGTCATCAAAAAGTTTAATAAATGTATCGTATTCTTCTCTTTGTGATAACTTGTGTCTATACTTTTTTAGCTTATAACGTATCTTTTCTTTATCAGGTAAGTTTTTTATATCTATGTAAGTTGGCCAAGATGTAACATTGAAAGTACAATTAGACCAATATAATGGATCTAGTAATATTTTATCTCTCAAATCTAAGAACCAAGTAAACAGTTCATCTATATTTAAAATATTATATAATGTAACAGTTGGTGCAAAGTTTATTATTACTGCTGGATTTTCATTCTGAAACTTTAACCAAGATATTGTAGTCTGTTCTACTTGTTCCCATTTAGATAAATGTCTTATATAATTCTGCTTTTCATGTGTACCATCTATACTTAACCATATACCTACACGTTTAAATTTAGCTAATCTATCAAGTATATACTTCTTAGGCATGATATGTGCATTTGTGAATATCTGTACAATCATTCTATCTGCTACACCACTTTCAACAACTGTATCTAAAAACTTTGGAAAGTCAGGATGAAGTAAAGGTTCCCCTCCAGTTATTTTTAATGAAGTTACATCTTTGAAATCTTCTGGTTTCCAGACTTTCTTAACATTTAATTTTTCTGGAACATATGCACGTGGATAATACTCACTTAATATCTTATCATCTTCTTGCCAACTTGTACTTAAAGA
>CEOW01144171.1_pt1 | contig 18012 bp, 12 predicted proteins | sample 530621 | NCBI WGS metagenome assembly CEOW01 (sample SAMEA2620734, study PRJEB7988) | marine metagenome | isolation source: saline water (ENVO:00002010), including | reverse complement strand
AATTCGTATTTGGCTGAGGATTAAACGTTCCAGTTGTATCTAAATAAAAATTAATACGAATCTCATTTGTATCATAGAAGGTTGTATCCCAATTGAAGGTATACCCGTACATTGAAAACGTTGTGTCAACATATACGGTATCTACAGTTATAAAATTGTCTACAAAAGTAAATTGCCATGTATTCTCTTGGTCATCTGAAATTATAACCGCTGCATTTTTAATTAATGCAGCAGGTTCATAAATTGAGTCAATTATCCAAAAACCCTCTTCATCAGAGCCTTCCTCTTTCTCATCGTACTCATAATACCCCACAGTATCAACACCGACAAAAATTTGAGATAACTCATCTAAATTTGTAGTCCTGTATAAACCGATAAAACTTGGATTTCCTGGATCTAAATTGATCATACCCATCACGTTTAAAACATGATCATAATCAGATTCCAGATCTTCCCATTCCCATTCTGGAAAGGAACAATTGGATAAAATTAAAATTAATCCTGCAAAGATTATTTTATAAAGATATTTAAAATTCAAATTTAATTCCAAACGTTAAAATTAAAGGAAACATTGGGAGAGGTCTTCTCTCAACTCCAACTTGATTTCCCGTTTCTATATCTCGCTTTGATCTATAAACATAACCTAATTGATTTAAATGCTTGGTTGCATTCATAATTTGCCAAAATGTATCATATTTTAAGCCAAATAAATTTCCACCCTTCCGTGTTAAACCAATATCAAATCTAAAATATTCATCATACCGTGCTGTATTCTTGTTCCCTACTAAATAATTTTCATAAGGATACCAGTATGTTTCACTATTTAAATTTTGATTCCAATCATAAACCTTACCTAAAATAGGCGTATATGGATTCCCAGAGGAAAAAGTAACCGCTGATGAAATCTCAAGAGTTTTTGTTAAATCAAAGGTCGAAACAAGGTTTAATGTGTGCGTTCTATCAAAGTTAGGAGGATGCCATCCACTGGGCTCATTAAAATATTTTGTTTCAGAAAACGTATAGCCAATCCAGCCTCTGAAACGACCACTTGCCTTCTTAATAAGTAATTCTATCCCAATTGAATTTGCATCTGTATCCCAAAATTCATTAAATGGCGTTTGTGTTTCCTGATTGTCATTTTCAGTATTATTTCCTTGTTTCAAGGTTAATAAGTTATCAAAGCTCTTTTGGTATAACTCTGCTCTAAAAAAAATGTTATTATTAGCTAAATACTCCACTCCGGTTATGAGATGATTTGAAACACTGGCTTCTTTATCTTCTGGAATACCTAACCAAAGTTCAACTAATCTTAAATTATCATCTAATCCATTAGCTGTAGTTAAAAATTGATGGTATACGCCCCAATTGCCCTTCAAGGCAAAATTTTCTGAGATTGTGTACTTTGCTCCTAATCTAGGATCAAAATAAATTTTATTATGCAAATTATAATGAGTCCCTCTTAAACCAAATTGAAATTTAAAGTCCTCTTTGAAGTCCCATTTGTTTTGTAAGAAAAAGGCTGACTCTCGAGTCATATTTTTCAACTGTAATGGATTAAAAACAATAGTAGTATCTTGATCTGAAAAGTTTATGTTGAGACCTAAGTCAAAATCAATGTTCTTTATCTGAATTCCGCCTGTAATCTCTTGGTTTTCGGATGCTTGCCAAATAACTTCAGATTCCAAAGTATTATCATCAATAATATCAAAAACATTAAAAACGATATCGGATGAATATATATTGGTTGAATCAACATAGTCGAAGGTATACTTATCCTTATAACCGAATCTAAAATCGAAGCGATATCGACTATTTGAGATGAATGTCTTTGCCACGACTGTTGGTGTAACTATCCATCTCCATGTTAAACCATTCGTTTGATTTCCCCACGGCCAATTAATATCAAAGCTTGATTCTTGATTGATCACCACACCATCATTTGAGACTTGCTCAGTATTTTCATTGAATGAAAAATTAAGAACATCATCCCCATAAAACCGAGAATAGGTCAATCGATGGTTTGGATTAATATCTAAATTAATTTTGATTTGATAATCATAAAAGTAGTAAGGAAATACAAAGTATGATTGACTACCATCATTGTTTTTACCCATGGGTATTTTCAAAGCATCTACAATTTTATCAAAATACGTCCTCCTTCCAGAAATCATCCATGAGCCTTTCATACCTTTCCATTTTGGTAGGGGCCCCTCTATTAAACCTTTAGATGAAATTAGACTAATATCTGCTGAACCTGTCACTTTTTGTATGTTTCCCTCACGATTAACAACATTTAAAATAGCACCCATTCTTCCACCATATCGAGCAGGAAATCCTCCCGCATGAAAGTCAGCTTCTTTAATTGCATCGGTATTAAAGGTTGAAAATATTCCTCCTAGATGATAAGGATTATAAATTGCTATTCCATCTTGCATGATCAAGTTTTGATCTGGAGTACTTCCCCTAACATACAGAGCACTAGAATAATCACTGGAGGTTTGAACACCTGGTAACATTTGAAGTGTTCGAAATACATCCGGTTCAATAAATGCTGGTGCAGCTTTAATTTCACGTAAATCTAATGAAATCTGACTGCTCTCTACTGTTTTCTCAAATTTTTGTCTCTCTGCCGTGACAAGTATCTCTTCGGTTTCAATTACTTTTTCAGTTAGAAATATCTCTATTCGAACAGGATTGCCATCTAATTGAGTTATATTTTCCTTAAATAATCCATATCCCATCATAGAAACATTGATCTCGTAGGACCCTGTGGGCACATTCGTAATTACAAAGTAACCATCTTGATTTGTCGCAGCTCCCAAAGCAGTATTAGCTAGAAAAACATTAGCATAAGAGATGGGTTCTCCTGATGCTGAATCCCGCACAAAACCATTAATGGTTGTATTTGTATTTCCATACATAAAACTCGTAAAAAGAAAAATATATATATAGAATGGGATATTATACGTTATGTTGTTTATAGCTTGCATTTTGAAAGTTAAGGGTTTCTATAAACCTATGAAAGGCATTGTGTAAGAAGAATTTAAATAATCATACTATTTGTTTCTAAATAAATCAAAATTATTTTACAAATAAGGCTTTTTTGTAATCTATAAACTTTCCTGATTCCATTTTAATGATGTAAATACCAGTGGAGACTAATTTACCCCTATCATTTTTCCCATCCCAGTTTACTTTGTGCCTTCCAAAAGACTGTATTTCATCTTTGATGATCTTGATTTCTCTTCCTAAAATATCATAAATCATAATATTAACTTTAGATTGATATGGGAGATCATATTCAATTGTAGTTTGGCTATTAAAAGGATTGGGATAATTTTGATAAATAGCATAGTAGCTTGGTTGAAAGCTCACTAATTCTAAATCTGAATTTGATGATCCAGGTGTTGGGGTCATATCTGTCCAAATTACCCCTCCATCACTTTCTCTACCAAAGGATATATCAGACTCCTGACTGCCAAAGCTAATCTGATCTAAAATCGTAAAATCATTTGGTAAAACTAAATATAAGGTCTCCCCAGCAGCGCTAATCTTAAAATTTGTATGATAATTGCCTTGAGAAGTATCATCATCACACCATATCAATAGATGCTCATTTGGTAATAAAAATGCACTGTCCTGAGGAAAAGACCATTTTGATAAATTATCACCGTCATCACTGAGAAATAGTCCAGACAAATTAATTATATTTTCCGAACTGTTGTAAAGCTCTAACCAGTCATCATACTCTCCGTATTCATCCACATTAATTGCGTTATTACTCGCTAGAAATTCATTAATCTTTAGACCAAAGTACTCGCTACCAGAAATTGTAAATGGATAGTCATTATTATCAAAATGATAATAGGCACCTATATCAACTAAGCTGCCATCTTCATCAAATTCATCACTTGGATCACCTCCATCAACACATGGTGAATTACTTTGTAGACTAAAATTATAAATAGATGGTTCAATGAAATATGGATTCGAAAATATATTACCCTCTCCTGCCATCATTTCTGTATCACTTAGCGAATATGATACTGTTATTGATGATAGAGAATCAGAAAATATTGATACTGAACCACTGTTAGAAATAATTGTATTTTTTATTACAGCAGTTCCGCCATTAAGTCCTAGATTTTTTTCAAAGCAATGAACTGAAGTATCATTATTTACAAATGTGTTGTTTACGATATAAGCTTCCGAATCATCTTTCAGCGCAATACCTTCATTACAACCTATAATTAGGTTTTTCTTTAGATAAATATTTGAATTTTGACCGACTGAGATTCCTTTATCTTTGGAATGATAAATTAAATTATCCTCAATTAGAATTTCATTTGAATTTTCTCCAATATCTATTCCGTCTGAATTAATCCCTTTAAAGTCATATATCTTATTATATCGAACTACGCCAAAATCTACATCATCTAAATCTATTGCATCTGTATTTGATGCTGTAGAACCATAAAATGTGCAATTTTCAATGATTGCTGTTCCTGATTTTACATTAATGTAATCACATATGAATTCACAACGGATAGTACTATTGTATATTTGAAAACTACCTCCTTGAACAAATATCGGAAAAATAACATCATCAATGAATATATTATTGAGTGTTATATTTGAGTTAATGCTTGATATGGCACCTATATGAACCAAGGGGTCTGAACCTCGTGAACATCCACTTAAGTTAAGATAAGAAATTTTTGATGTATCAATATCATTATTGAGACATAAAGCTCCCCATCTTTGATTTTCATGAACAGATTTTATCGTCACTGGGTTTTGATTTGATCCATTTATGATAATTTTACCTTCCACAATGATATTAGCCTCTTCCTGCATTTCAATCTCAACACCCTGCTCAATAAGTAAACTAGCTTCCCGAACAACAACAATATCTCTGGTTGCAAAATAAGATTGATTCTCCAGTAGTGTTAAATCAGCAAAAATTGTATCAGGTAACATGACCTGCTCTGTTTGCTCAAAAACAACACTGATCAAGGTATCTCCATCAAGCGTAAGCTCAATTTGATTTGTGTCTGTTCCATCTGACCAACCGGAAAATAGATATCCAGGTGAAGAAATTGCGTTAACTTTTAAAGGTCTGTTTATAAAAAAGGTATTTGGTTCACTATTATTTGGAATTGCGACACCTTCAATTTCAACCATTCCTGCGCCTTCAGGCTCAATAGACAATATAATTTCCGCCGTGCCATCTATTTCTAGTTCATCCATCAATTGATTAAAAACATAATCTTTCCTTAAGTTTGAAAATTGTTTTATCGAATTAAGTTCCTCCTGCCATTCATCTATGGATTGAATACCACCCTCACCACCCCAGCGGTTTATATGTTTTGGCATCTCGTCACTAATTATTGCACCTAAACTATCAACAATCGTTGAGATTCGATTAAATGATAAAGTAGAATTCAAATGGGCAGCAGCTCTTTGAGCAAATCGATCAACAAAATGGTCATTGTTCGCTAAAAGAGTAAATAAGTCATAATCTTCCAGGAGATTATCTAGAAGATTCCTTGACAGGTTATCTATATTAAACCCTCTATCAAGGTCTACGATTAGCCATTGCCATTTTTTACCAGGTTTATTTTCTTTCCACCATTCTCTATTATGCTCCCAGCTTGTATTCGCGCTATAAACAATCATTATTAAATGATCAATGAAGCTATCTAAATGAATCCAGTTTGATAATTGCTCGTAGGCCACATACTGGCTATTATCATTATTTTGAATTAAATCAATCATCAAATCATAGTCGCCTCTAGATCCCTCAATTTCTAATAATTCTACTCCCGAGGATGTGTTGGCATATTCCAAATGAATTAAATAATTCAAATCAACATTGAAATTTTCAACAAAGTAAGTTTTATCAAACTTTTCTCGGATATTGTAAATACCCCAATACGAACCATTTAAGAATAACCTTGCTGGTCTATAAGCCATAATTCCACACGCCATTCTATCTGAGACAATGCTCTCAGTCATCGCATCTCTTAATAGAGCCTCCTCCCAGTCATCTCCTCCATTTCGAAATACTACCCTTGAAAAATTTGAAATGCTTTTATTCTCAAAGATTTGATATTGTAGATAATCTGCTCCAAAACGATTTCTAGTATAAATGGTAAATGGTTTCTGGGGTTTAGTCCAAATATTCTCTCCTCCCAATCTTAATCCAGCACTAATTGAAAATTCATGATTCAATTCCGATGAAAATGATTGTATTGCAACAGGTATTTCTCTTTGCTTATATTGATTTTGATATAAGCCAATGTTCTCATCCCATAAAGTTTCTGGGTTCAAAATTAAAGATAAGGTCGCTAAATTACTTTCCTCACTAATAAGGTAAGTACTAAAAAATAAATCTCCGGGAAGCATTTCTAAAACGAGCGTCCTCGCTCTAATCACGGTAGTGGTATCAATAGTAAAAGGTCCATCATACAAGAAGGATTGCCTAGTAGGTAATGATCCATCTAAAGTATAATATATCGGTTCATTGAGCATTTCAGAGTTGAGCTCTATTATTTGCTCACCATCATAATACCCTGATGGTAAATTTGACTCAACATTGGAGGAAGTCACAAAGTCGGATACAATAAATGATTCATTTTCAGTATTGAAAGTGGGTTGTTGAAGATATGCCCAATTATTTTCATTATTTATTCCAAAAGAAATATCGCTATGTTGTAATGGAAAGGTAATAGAATCTAAAACATCAACTTCATTATAAATCAAGCCAAATAACTCGCCATCAAAACTTATATCTGAACTTTGTCTTGAAACTTGATGAATTTCGACTGCAATTAAGTTTTCTCCACTGTTGAAAAATTCATGCGGGATTATCCACTCAAAAAATTCATCTTCCTCATCTCCAGCTACCGCTGATACAGCATAAGTATCAAATTGGATATCATTATCTGGTAAATTTGATCGGATTACCTCGATTCCATTGATGTAAACTACAGCGCCATCGTCTCTTTTTAGATTGAAAGTGAATTGACTATAAGAATGCGGTTCATCAATATTGATATTTTTTCTGAAATAAGTTGTTATATGTTTATTGTCTTCATCACCCCCAAAACTTATGATTGTCGCTTCATCTCCATCACCATATCCAAGTTCAGCACTACCCTCTAACCAATGTGTATCATTGAAACTTAGATCAATCCAATCCATATTTTGATCTGATCCATCATCTAAATACTTCCATACTGATCCAACAGAGATTATTGTATCGCTTAAGACACCATCGACTTTAGTTAATGCAATAAATTCTCCTGATTTATTTAATTTAAAGTTCGAATGTATATTTACAGTTTCAAATTCATTCCAAGGCCAATGAGGCCTTGATAAAAGTTGTCCTGGCCCTTGGTTAAAATCATCAGCCCAAATAATCAAATAATTCCCAGCCTCAAGAAGCGTATTTTCTGGAAAATTCCATTTTAATAGATTAGTACTATCATCTGTCAAAAATACATTATTTAAGATGTAGTCATCTTCACCAAAATTATAGATTTCAATCCAATCACTATAGTCGCTAAAATCATGCATTTCAGGGTAGGTGGTCACATTAGAAGCCATGAACTCATTTATACGAATTTCAAAAGAAAACAGGATAGAGCTCTGAAATAGAAAAAGAATTAAATATAGTTTGGAATACATATTTAAAAAACTTTTAAATATTTAACAAATTTTAAGAAGTCAAATTCCGAGACATTACCATATATTTCAATAATCAAAATTCATCCAAATATCTAAACCTTATCGCTTGACCGCCCCCTTTGGAGAGTTGGATTCGATGTTTGTTTTCATTTGAGTAAGAAGCTACCGATATTTTATATTTATTTGGATTTGATTCCCAATCAAAATTTGGGTGGTCAGCATATATAGTAGCCTCATAAATCCCCTCTCTCAGAAAACTAAGATCAATTTCAAAATCTCTTTCAACATCATTGGTAATACTACCCAAATACCAATCTTGACTAAATCTATCTTTCCTGGCTATGGTCACATATTCTCCAATTTCTCCATTAATTGCAATAGTTGTATCCCAAACCACAGGAACATCCTTTATAAACTGAAAAGGAGGCATGTTTTCATAATTTTCAATAAAATCCGCTGCCATTTGCATGGGACTATGGATAATTACATAGAGCGCCAATTGTTTAGATAAAGTTGTACTTATTCTAGGTACTTTTTTAGCTAGAGGGACTTTATTTCCAATGGTCGGTGAATTTGAACTAAAATTTTGAAAAGGTATTCTAATTTCAAACTGACCTTCAATTTTTCCTTTTTCATTCAAACTAACTTTTCTATTTTTTGTATTCTTGAGTAGTTGCGGCAACCAGATATCATATGTTTGAGTATTTGGGTGGTTTGCGCTTACCCCCCATTGCCAATCTCCAACTTTATAATTTTGTACTAATTTCCAAATGTAAATATTTTTATCTTCATTAATAACCGTGTCAAGGACCATTGGAATTTCTTTCCAAAGTGATTCTCCGCTTTTAAACAAAAGTTCATTGAATTGGTTTCCACTATCAACTACAACAAACTCAATTGGATATTCTTTGGCTGGATCCGTATCTAAATTCTTAAGCATTATGTCAAAAATCCCAGGCGTGTAGTCCATTGGTGAATTTAGAAGTCTGGTAAAAGGTAATATAGTGGTATGATCTGGAGGATTACCTCCAATCCAAGCGTTATACTCCATACCTTTGGCACCCTCTCTAGTCATCATATTTGGGAATGTCCTTCTTTCACCAGTATCTTTAATCGGCTCATGAAAATTTACACCTATTTTATATTGTACTGCTTTTTCAAGAACCGCTCGATAATAATTAACGCCATATTGACCATAATGAAATTCACTTTGATCTAACCTTTTTCCCACTTGACCAATTTTTACATTACTTATTCCTAGCTTATTTAACATTTTAAAGGCAGAATCTATTTGAGCCAAATAATTTTTTGTGTTTGCCATGGTTTCATGGTAGGCTTTGATAGAGATCCCTTTTGATCTAGCGTACGTTTGGATCTGATCAAAATCAAAATCATTGGTAGATTTAGTAAAGCTTACTGTTACTGAATCCTCTGGAAATAGTCCTTGCCATCCAGAAGCCCAACCTTCAATAAGAACTTCATCAAATCCATGTTTAGCTGCAAAATCAATGTACTTTTTACTTCTTTCATTGGTTGCACCATGCCGAAAACCTTCATCCCAGGTCCATTTGCCTGTGATCATGCCCCACCATATGCCAATATATTTCACTGGTTTTAACCATGAAACATCATCAATTGCAATTGGCTCATTACAATTTAAAATTAAGTTGGATTGAATTAATTCCTTGGCTGAATTCGTGATCATAATTGTTCTCCATGGGGTAACAAATGGGATTTCAGTTCTTACCTTATCTCCATTATTCCAAGGTGCTAAATCAACCACTAATCCATCCTGTTTTTGATAGTAAAGTTGCATACTCGAGTAATTAGTAAGAGAGGCCTCATGAATACTAAGGTGAATGCCATTTTCATATTTAAATGTAAAAGGTGTGTGAGAAGTATCGATTTCATTTATTTTTGTTTTTTTATATAATTCCTCATAACGATTTGGGCCATAAGCGGGGGTCCACCATGCTGATGCCTGCTCTTGGACATTGAATTGAGTAATCTCATCTGTGATAGTGATGTATTGATTATGAGATGAGTTTTTTACATCATATCGAAAAGCTACCCCATCGTCATATGCCCTGAATATTATATCAAAATCATATCCACTCGTTATTGCTCTAAATGAAATAATCGCTTCATTATAATTATTTCTTACTAATCGACTCTCTCCCCATGGTAACTCCCATGAATTGTCAAAAGAATTGTAATCAATATTATAAATTTCTGTATTCTCAAAAAGAGAAGTTTTATCTTTGAATAGGATACCCAATTTTGAATCCTTTATGATAAGACTATCATTAAACAAGACCCGATAAAACATATCATTCCCAACTTTTTTTGCAGTGATATTTAATGACTTAGATGGTGATTCTATTTTAACCTTGTCTAAATAGCTACTGCAATTAAAGCTAAGGCATGCAAGGACAATGATTGAAAAGATTCTGCGAAGCAATATTAAATCCTATTTATAAAATTTTTTTATCGTTAGGTAGCCAGTTAAATTAAAAAAAATATCCATGACTTTATTTAACCAACTCTCCTTGGCCCAATTATATGGCAAAAAAAGTTCTAAAACTTCCCAACTTATCGAAATAATCCAAATATGGCTTAGTTTTATTATTTTAAATAATCCTAAAACACCATATTCAATGAAATGTATTAAACTGTAAAAATTAATCGAATTTTTGGTAAATGAATCAGGGTGGTTATAACTAAATATTCCCCATAGGTTAAGATCAACTAATCCACCGTACAATATAGATAAGGTGATCAACAGAAAGATTATAATGGATGTTACTACTTTATTCAATTTTAAAAGAAATTTAATCTTTTATCTTCTTAATAATTCAATATCATCAGATACTTTCCAAAAATATCTGGCCATGAAACTTCTATAAGGACTCCAAACTTCTGACCGCTTTAAAATCAGTTCAGATGATGGTAAATCTTCCAGATTATAAAAAAGCTGAAATCCTTTTCTTACACCTAGATCCCCTTCAGGGAACACATCGGGCCTTTTTAATGTGAAAATTAAAAACATTTGAGCCGTCCATCGACCAACTCCTTTAATCGATACTAAACTCTCTATTATTTGATCATCAGTTAATTTTGAAAAATTAGGATAATCAATAGACTTTTCAACAAAAGATTTGGCAATGTTTTTAATATAATTTACTTTTGAACTCGATATGCCAACCGATCGCATCAAGGCACTATCTAGTGATAAAATCTCATTGGCGTTTAAATTTTTTTCTTCAAGAAATAAAGCCATGAATCGATCAAAGATAGTTTTGGCAGCCCTGCCGCTAAGTTGCTGAAATATGATCGATCTAACCAATGATTTCAGATAAGATTTCTCAGAATCTAATTGTTCTAAATGATAGGATTTAACCAAGGGTTTAATTCTTTTATCCACATTTATAAGATACATTATGGCTTTATTAACTTTAGGGTCTGTATTTTTTAAATTCAATTATTAATGCACTTATACTAATTTAATAAATAATTACTTGAATAATTTAAGGATTAAATTAAGAACAACAGTTAATACTGCACTGATTATAATCATACTCCCAAATGGGGCAAATATATGCATTGATTTATTTTTATAATTCAGATCAAAAGGCATACTTCCAAACCATTTAAGCTTCTCCTCAAAAAGTACAATTGCCAAACCTACTAACAAGATTATCACACCTGTAACAATTAATATGCGCCCTAAATTCATATCAAATTATTTAAAATCCTGTAAATCAATTTTCACTAACTTTACCCATGCAAAATTTATTTTTGTTTAATTTTGTTTTTCATTATGAGAGTGGTTTCATTCTTCATTTTAATTAATTTTAATAAAATCATAGATAACGAAAAGATTGGAACACATATCATGAATATTGTTACTACAATTGCCAATGATTGACTGTGCTGAGCAATCTCCTCTAGATCAATTAATTTTACAACAATTAGAGCAAGTAATAAAAATATAAAATACTTATTCATGTATATAAATGGAGCAATTCATGATTATTAAACTATTTATTATAAAAAGATTAAATGGAAACCTAACATTTTAAGATTAAAATCTATCCCTAATATATTGAATTACTACAAACATTATGTGGAAACAAAATAAAATAAAAGTTGGTCCCTACAAAAGAGGATTCCATCTTATCACAAAAGAAGTTATAAATGGAGTTTTTGGCCTTGATAAAATTTCAATTGGCATCATGCATGTAAACATTATGCATACATCTGCGTCACTCACAATAAATGAAAATGCTGATTCTACGGTGCGAGATGATTTTGAAAGTCATTTAAATAAAATAGTTCCCGAAAATGAACCACACTATAAACACACACTAGAAGGTCCTGATGATATGCCAGCTCATATCAAGTCTTCTTTGCTTGGATCTTCTTTAAGTATTCCAATTAATAATGGAAGAGTAATTTTGGGTACATGGCAGGGAATTTATCTCTGCGAGCATCGTAATAATGGGGGCCAGCGGTCTATAGTAATTACAGTGAGTGGAGGCTAGCTCAAATCATAAAATTTCAGGTCTTTTCCCATACTGATTTTCTTTATCCTCACCCTCAACAAAATAAAACCAATAGAATAGGGGAATAATTCCAACGATTGTAAATGATAATAAAATCCACCATCCGGATTTATTTGTATCATGCAGTCGTCTGATCCCCAAAGATAGATTAGGAAAAAAGAGAATGATCCTCATGGTCTCCGTTATCAAATAAGTTGATAAACCAGGAATAATTTCACGTTTTAAATCAAAAGTAATATCAACAGTAAGTGCAAAGAGTAAAATTATAAAATTAAATATAAAAAAGTATCGGCTCTCATTAATATGGGATCTTCCATTGAATTTTATAACATCATTTAAAGTTTTTAAAACCCATTTCATATTACTAAATAAAGAGTCACTATTTAAATAAATTGGTTCCAATGCCAATTTGGAATTGTAAGGATTCAAGTGTAAAGCTATCAAATTCTTTTAGCAATCCCTCCCCACTTTCATAGTTAAATTGATGAAACATAGGTCTGATCTCAAAATAATAAAATGAATCTGGTTGCTGATGTCTAAAACCAATAATTCCATGATAGCCAAAATCCCAACTCAACTCATCTAATGCAAGTTTACCTTCCTCCTGAACTAAATTCGCAGGTCCAGGATATTGGGATTGAACACTATTAAATAAGGCACCTAACCCAAAGCCCAAATAAGGATTTAATCCAAAGTTTGGCAAATTATAGTAAGTATTCAAGCCGATAAAAAGAGAATGAAGTATTAAAAAATGAGAGGGAATTTCAATATTTAGCGCTGGAGGTAGTTCTACATACATAGCATATTCCTCATTATAGATTTCTCCAGTGAAATTATAATATGCTGTTTGTTCCTTACTATGATGCCCTAGAAGGGACATTTCTAAATCTAAACCTATAGTTTTAGAAAAAAAACCAGTTCGATAACCAAGCGGTGGATAATTAATCGTAGTAGATGCTTCTAACACATTTGCATTCCATCTTCCATCTGCACCCTCAGCTTCAAAGTCTTTAATTTGTGATATATCTGGTCCCATAAAAAATATGGTATAATAAAAGTTGTCATCTTTTATGGATTTATCAACTTTATTTAAATAGTTAAGTTTTATATCCTTTGTTGCTTGACTAATAAGCAGACTGCTAATTAATGGTGCAATAAGCCATTTCGTATTAGCAGTTAATGGCGATTCGCCTGATGCAATCGCTTGCCCACCTAACGTAACACCATACATAAACCCATAGGTACTAAAAAATAGGTTTGCGGGTATTATGGTCTTTAAATAATAATTATAGGCTTGTTTTTTTGTGTAAGTAAAATTTGATGATTCTTTAATATCAGATTGACTAAATATTAAATTAAATACCATTAAACACAAAAAAGTTCTTTTACTAAGGTTCTTCAATATCATCTTATCAGATCTCCTATTTCAAAAATTTTCCTATTCCAATATTTATCTGTAAAGTTTGTAATATTGTTTCATCCTTCTCTTTCAAATATGCATCGCTGCCAACGAATGAGATGTGTTTCCTGGATAATCTAAATTCTGTAGTTAAAAATGTATCGTTTTTTATAATGTAATTTATTCTAACAGGCAGATAATATCCCCATCCTATATCGGTTGCGCTTAAACTTTTTGCATTCCTGATATCGTACCCATATGCAGCCATCACATTTTTTGCAGCATAATTTCCTGGTCCGGGGTATTCTGATGTAACATTATTCATTGAAATTGATAATCCTACTCCAATTGATCCGATTAAGTTAGCTGTTAATGGCAAAGATACATAACCACTTCCTCCAAAAGAGAAAGAATTAAATGATAAAAAGCTTTCCGGAAGATCTACGCTATCTTGCGGCTCGATAGTAAAGTAAAATGTTGTATCTGTGAGCGAATGAATATTATGATCTATTAATATTTTACCATAGCTATCATAATAAACAATTTGTTCTGGAATCTTGTGTCCTAGATAAGACATCTCCATTTCTCCGCCAAACCAACTTTTCCAGCCACCAAATTTCAATGCAATTTGAGGGAATTTATTTGCAGTTTTCACATCCAATACATTGGCAGTCCAGAGTGGCCGAGATGGGTTATCAGGATCTGAAAAAGCACTCTCTGCATAAAACTTTTCTAATGTCCCAAATCCCATTCCTGCGTGAATCGTGAAATATTTATAATTACTGTCTAACCTTTCGCCAGTAACAGGGTCAAATCCTTGAGCATTCAAAAATGGAAGAAGAAAAATAAGCGGACCAAAAATTCTAAAAAAATATATCGACTCTTTTTTCAAGTAGAAAAACATGCAAACCCTCTAAAAACTTTTTAATAATTTTTTATTAAAAATCCTCTTCTGAAAAATAATTCATTTTTTACATCAATTTAAATAATTTTATTTTTAAATAATTAAAATAATTGTTAATTGTTACCAACATTAAAATTTGTGGTAATATTCACCCTAATTCTATCAAACACCCAACCAAAATTATTTGGATATTTATTTTCAGTTTCCCAATTTTGATATAATGGTATAATAATTGGTCCTAAAATGAATCCAGAAGCAATAAAATGATTTTCAACTAAATCGGGGTGTTTTGAAAGATCCAAAAAAGCATTCCCAGGCAAATAAGGGAGTGATTGTGTTAATTTAATGTTCCATATGCTGTTCGTCGTAGAGATCGTATAATCATTTGTGCTAATTCCTCTAATACCTCCACCATGGTAAGTACTCTTTAAGACTTTTATATAATCATCATCTGATGTTCTATTAAAGACAATTTTTTGAAAGTTTGGATCTACATCACCAAATATAAAATTATTAAATTGCCTCGGTATTTTCTCTGAGTAAGGAAAACTTGAAGAATTGACAATTATCTTTGTTTTCATTTTTTTTGCAAATTTAATCTCAGTGCTCGCTCCCAATTTAAGTTTCAAAAATCCAGTACCTAAATCAATTTTTGAAAATAACGTATGAGATTGAAAAATATTTGGACTCCAAGCTCCATTCATAGAAAAAGACCCAATTAAATAATTTTCTGTTTCAAATATACGATTATCAAAAGCTTCCTGATCTAAATGATGATAAAATAAATTTGCCATAAGTGTTAATTTTGGAGATTTTGTAAGTGGCTTTTTAATTAATCCATTGAAACCAACATTAATTCCTTTTCTACCTTGATAGTCCTCAATCTGCGCACCATATGAGCCTGAGTGAAATTTTGATACATTTTGAAATTTTGTTCTAAAAGCCATCCGAGCAAGTGGTCTATCATTGATAAGATCATAGAGTAAACTTAAATTAAAAAAACGATTACCTGACCCTGGTGTTAACCCGTTAAAAATACTGATCCCTGGAGCATAGCCATTATATCTATTAAAGGAATAAAAGTTTGGTATCACATTTAAATCAATATCATAGTAGGAAGGTGTGTCATAAATAAAGTGAAACTTAACTTTTCTTTTTGAACTGTTGTTTATCCTAACAATGTCTGGCATAAGCTGATCAGGATCAATAACTGCTTTTATGCAATCTGAGGGCGATTCTATTTCTTTTTTAGCCTCGATATTTTTAAACCAAGACCTTTCAATCTCGTTTCCTTTTTTATCAAAAAAGGCTACCTCTATGGGTACAATAAACGTCCCCTTATTTTCAATAAGAAAACCATTATTTGATGATTTTATACTGTAATCTATATAGCTAGTTTTATCAAAAACATTTTCAAAAAATTGCTCTAGATTATGATCAACATGTTTATCAAAGGAAGCAAATAAATCTTTAGGTCTAGGATGACGAAATTTCCAAGTTTCATAAAAATCACGCATGACGGTATTCATAGCCTCTTCGCCAATATAATGCTGCAAAAAGCGGAACATTACTGCCACACGATTATAATTTTGACCATAATTTGAATAATTAAAATTTTGATCAGCAGATATATTTAAAGGCTGGGCATCTAAACTTTTTGGATTAGAGGCTACAGATAGATAATGAAAAAGATGAATATCAAAATTTTTCCCAATTTCGAGCGTATTTTGAACAAAGTCCTGAATTACTACTTGATTATCTCTGTTTCCATATTTCTTTTCCCAATATCTAATATTACTGTATTCGTTTAACCCTTCATCTAACCAAGTAAAATCTCTTTCATTATTTCCTAAAATACCGTAAAACCAATTATGTCCAACTTCATGCATGATCACGAATTCAAGTAAGTCTTTGCTTGGAGCTCTAGAAATAACGGTAATATTAGGATATTCCATACCTCCACCAGCAGACATATCCCCGTCCACCGCTGTTATATGGTTATATGGATAATCTCCATAAAATTTGCTATACCAATAGCCCGAGTCATGAAGATATTGAATAGATTCTTTCCATATTTTTCCATTTTTTGGAAGATACATGCTCCACAGAGTAACATTTTTGTTTGATTTTTTTAAAAATAGATCTCCTTTCTGCACGATCCAATTTGGATCGGCAAACCAAGCAAAATCATGAACATCTTCTTGTCTGAAATGAATAGTTTTATATTTTCGATTATTTGATAATTTATCCCCTTTAGACTTTTTTTGATTTTTTCTACTTTTCTCCATTTTTTTTAATTCTTTTTTAAATTTTTTGGGCATTAATTTGTTTAATAAATCACCCTTCTCTGCTAATGAATCCAACCATTTTAATTCTTCATCGCCATTAATTAAATCTCCTGTGGCCATTATCCTGTATTCTTTAGGTAGGGTAATTTTCACATCAAAAGTTCCAAATTCGCTATAAAACTCGCCCATATTTAAATATGGCATTGGATGCCAACCTTCCTTATCATATACTGCTGGTTTTGGATACCATTGGGTAATCTCATAATGATTTCCCGAATGTCCTAAGCGTGAAAAAATCTTTGGCAATTTTACATAAAATGGAGTTTCTATTACTATGCTCTGATTTGGAAATAAAGGATCTGGTAAACTCACTTTTATAACGTCAATCCAATCTGAATGATATTCCCAATTTGTATTTTTACCATCTATTAAAAAGTTCAAACTATCTATGTAACCACGATCTTTATCCTTACTGTAATGAAATTTCGTATTACCTAACCGAATCAATTGTTTAGCAAATGCGCTTGAATCATTTTTATAAGCATTGGGCCAAATATGGAACCAAATATAATTTAAAGTATCTGGGGAGTTATTTTTATATATTAACTTTTCATAACATGATAAACTATGTGCACTATCGTTTAGCTCTACCTGAATATCATAAGAAACTTCCTGTTGAAAATATTCATCAGAAAAAACACTGTTTAAGAATAAGAAGAACAGTGCAAAAAATAGTAATAGCTTATAAAAATCATCTTTAAAAAATAATGTAAATATCATGAATTCTGACCTCTCCTTCCTCCACTAAACTAGTCATGTTTAAAAGTAAATAGTACAAAAAAGTTAACTTTATCTAAACGATCCTAAAAATTGTCCCAACCTTACTACAGAATTTTCTTTTAATTCTGTTTTCCATCCTAGAGCGTCTTTCTCAAAACATAGAATTACAGTAGAACCTAATAAAAACTGACCAAGCTGCTCTCCTTTTTCTAGGGTAATGGATCTATCACCATCTTTTGGATAAACTTTTTTTTGAATTTTTCCATTTTTTTTAAAATTGTCAGAAGTCCAAACAACTTCTATTCCTGCGACGACAATAGCTCCAACAAGAGTTATAACCATAGATCCATAAATTGTATCAAAAACACATACTAATCTTTCATT
>CEOW01003139.1_pt1 | contig 18023 bp, 24 predicted proteins | sample 530621 | NCBI WGS metagenome assembly CEOW01 (sample SAMEA2620734, study PRJEB7988) | marine metagenome | isolation source: saline water (ENVO:00002010), including | reverse complement strand
GATACGGAGAATCCTATCGAAGAGGTTCTTCTTATTACACTCGTAGATAATTATACCAAGGAAATCTTTACTTGGGGTTCGGGTGAGTGGAAGCCTGGCGAAGAAACAAAAGACCTTAATGTCACTTACACTTATTGTTCCGATGAGTATGACTTGTTGGAAAAATTCATGACATGGTGGGCACAAGACTATCCCGATGTAGTTACTGGATGGAACCTAGAACTATTCGATATGCCATATTTGGTTGGTAGAATCGACAGAATGTTTGGTAACAACGCGAAGAACAATCTCAGTCCATATGGGATGACTAGGAAGAAAGTCATCAAGGGTCACAACAATCGTGAATTGTTGAAGGTTGATATGAAGGGTATCATTCAACTTGACTACATGGATTTGTACAAAAAGTTTACTTATACTTTCCAAGAAAGTTATCGACTTGATTACATTGCCGAGGTAGAACTTGGTAAGAAGAAATTGGAAAGTGGATACGAAACATTCCGCGAGTTCTATGAGAATGATTGGAATCGATTCATTGACTATAACATCATCGATACTGTTCTGGTTGACGAACTTGATGACAAGATGAAATTCTTGGAACTGATTATCACAATGGGATATGACTGTAAATGTAATTACAATGATATCTTTTCATCTGTGAGAACTTGGGATTGTTTGTTATTCAATCATCTACTTGAAAAGAACATTATGATTCCTCAGAAGAAGGAACACTTCTCTAAGGGATTTGCTGGTGGTTATGTGCAAGACCCGAAGGTGGGTAAGTACAAGTGGGTTGTATCAGTTGATGCGACTTCTCTGTATCCATCTATCATCATGCAACACAATCTATCGCCAGAGATGTTGGCAGAGGGACACAAACCTCTGGACTGTACGGTTGATAGTATTCTGGAAAGGAAACATGTTCTCAAGAGGTTGAAGGAAGCAGACTTATCCATGGCAGCCAACGGTTATATGTTTGCTAGAAACACGCAAGGATTCATGGCAGAAATTACTCAGAAGTTTTTTGATGACAGACAGAAGTACAAAAAACTCATGAAGAAGGCAGAACAGGATTTTGAGGATACCAAGAATCCAGAACTCAAGAAAGATATTGCGAAGTTCAACAACTTCCAGATGGCAAGAAAGATTCAATTGAACTCTCTCTTTGGTGCGATAGGTAACAAGTGGTTCAGATATTTCGATGAACGCATCGCAGAGGCAATCACACTAACTGGTCAGTTAATCATTCGTGATACTGGTAAGGCAGTTGATGAGTTTCTAAACAAGTTTCTTGGTACAGAGGATGTTGAGTATTCTTTCTATACTGATACTGACAGTTGTTATGTGACTCTTGATAAGATGGTGGAAGAACATCTACAGGGTAAATCTCGTGATGAGATTATTAACATACTTGACAACTTTGTCGAGAACAAACTAGAACCAGCAATCAATGGTAGAATGGTTGAACTTGGTGAGTACATGAATGTATTCCAACCCAAGATATTCTTCAAACGCGAGGCGATTGCGGATACTGGTATCTGGGTTGCAAAGAAAAGATATGCACTAAATGTATGGGACAATGAAGGTGTTCGATACAAGGAACCTAAACTCAAGGTGATGGGTCTGGAGATTGTAAGGTCTTCTACACCAGCACCAGTTAGGGAAAGTCTCAAACATGCAGTTGAGTTATGTTTGAACAAGGATGAAAAAGAATTACAGGAGTTTGTTGAGGATACATGGCAGGCATTTAGTAAAATGTCTCCAGAAGAAATTGCCTTCCCACGCGGATGTAACAACATTGATAAGTATGCCTCAAGAGAAACAGTTTATACCAAAGGAACACCGATGCATGTTCGGGGTGCCTTGGTTTACAATCACTTGCTTAGGACTCAGAAACTAGAGAAGAAGTATCAAACCATTCAAGATGGTGACAAGATTAAATTCCTCTATCTGAAAGAACCTAACCATGTGAGAGAAAATACCGTGGCGATGAATGGTCTTATGCCGAAAGAGTTCGACTTGCATCGTTACATTGATTATGAAACAATGTTTGAGAAAGCATTTATTGACCCATTGACTACTATAGTCACCAGTTTGGATTGGAAGACTAGACCAGTAGCAACATTGGAGTCGTTATTTTAGGAGTGAATATGAGCACATTAGATAAATTAAAAAAGAACTCAACGATAAAACAAACTGAAGTTTTATCCAAGAGTAAATTTCTGAACAACAAAGATATAGTTCAGACAACTGTACCCGCCTTGAATGTGGCATTGAGTGGTAAGTTGGATGGTGGGTTGAGTACAGGTCTAACAGTTTTTGCTGGCCCATCCAAACATTTCAAGACTGCTTTTGCCATGTTATTGTCAAAATCTTATTTAGATAAATACGATGATGGAGTGGTGTTATTTTATGATTCAGAGTTCGGCGCTCCTCAAGGATATTTCGACAGTTTCGGCATAGATACAGATAGGGTTGTTCATACACCTGTCACGGACATAGAACAACTCAAGCACGATGTGATGTCCCAACTCCAAGGTATCGAAAGAGGTGACCGAGTAATTATTATTGTGGACTCAGTAGGTAACCTTGCCTCGCGTAAAGAAGTTGATGATGCGCTTGATGGTAAATCGGTTGCCGATATGACTCGTGCAAAACAAATGAAATCCCTGTTTCGTATGGTGACTCCTCACCTAACAATCAAAGATATTCCAGCGGTGGTTGTAAACCACACATATAAAGAAATTGGCTTGTTCCCCAAAGATGTAGTGTCTGGGGGAACTGGTGTATATTATAGTGCTGACAATATCTTTATCATTGGAAGACAACAAGAGAAACAAGGGAAGGATGTTGTAGGATACAACTTTATTATTAATGTCGAGAAGTCAAGATTTGTTCGGGAGAAGTCGCGTATACCCATCGAGGTTACTTGGGAAGGTGGCATTAGCAAGTGGTCTGGTCTCCTTGATATGGCTCTTGAGTCTGGTCATGTTGTCAAACCATCAAACGGATGGTATGCGAAATCTGGTGACGATGATGCGCCGAAATTCAGACTTAAAGATACATACAACAAGGATTTCTGGATTCCAATCCTTAGTGACAAAACTTTCATCCAGTGGATTGAGGACAGATACTTGATGTCTGCTGACTCTATTATGCAGTCAGAGGTGAGTGAAGAGGACATACAGGATGCCTACTCCGAAGTGTGATAGGTGTGGGACTGGCATTGATTTAGAAAACGATGCTGGAATATGTTTTCGACACGCGGATGGAGAAGCATATCTCTGTGAGAAGTGTGTTGAAGAAGTGAAGGAAGATTTTTATAATGAGATTAGAACAAACAATACTATCGAATCTGATACATAACGAAGAGTATGTCAGACAATCAATTGCACATTTAAAGGCATCTTATTTCTTAGATGCTGAATACCGTGAAGTATTCAAATGTGTTCGTGATTATGTTACTGCATATAATTCACCACCACAAGTCAGTGCAATTAAAATTGCCTTACAAGATAACAGAAAGATTACTGAAGACCTCTATGAAAAATGTGAGGGACTTATCAATAGTCTTGGTGAATCGGATGTTGATAACAGATGGTTGATTGACCAGACAGAAAAGTTCTGTAAAGACAAGGCAGTTTACAATGCTATCATGCAATCTATTCAGATTATCGATGGACAGGATAAAACACATTCAGTAGATGCTCTGCCTTCTATATTGTCCGATGCTCTTAGTGTTGGGTTTGATAATAACATTGGTCACGATTATGTGGGTGATGCTGAACAACGATTTGATTTCTATCATAGACACGAAGAGAAGTTGCCATTTGACCTAGAGTATTTCAACAAGATTACTGAAGGTGGATTGATAAACAAGACACTTAATATCGCTCTTGCTGGTACAGGTGTTGGTAAATCTCTTTTCATGTGTCATGTGGGTGCATCCATGATTGCTCAAGGTAAGAATGTTTTGTATATCACATTGGAAATGGCAGAGGAAAGAATCGCTGAAAGAATTGATGCGAACATGATGGATGTTTCCATGCAAGATTTGAGAGACTTATCCAAGTCCATGTACACAGACCGTATTCAGAAAATCAAAAACAAAGTTGACGGTAGATTGATTGTCAAAGAATATCCAACTGCTACTGCTCATGCTGGTCATTTCAGAGCACTTCTTGAAGAGTTGAAACTCAAACAAAATTTTTATCCAGACATAATCTTTATCGACTATCTAAACATTTGTGTAAGTCAAAGACTCAGAAATAATGCTGGTGCAAACTCATATACCATAGTCAAGGCAATCGCTGAGGAACTAAGGGGACTGGCAGTAGAGTATGATTTACCAATAGTATCCGCAACCCAGACCACGCGAGGTGGGTTTAACAACAGTGATGTTGATTTGACGGATACTTCAGAAAGTTTTGGACTGCCTGCAACCGCAGACTTGATGTTTGCTCTTATAAGTACAGAAGAGTTAGAACAACAAGGTCATATGATGGTCAAACAGTTGAAGAATAGATACAGTGACCCTACAAGAAACAAACGATTTATGATTGGTGTTGACAGGGCGAAGATGAGATTGTTTGATTTGGATGATGCTCAACAAAATCTGGTAGACTCTGGACAGGAAGATGACCAACCAGTATTTGATAAAGGAAGTTTCGGCACTCGTATGAACTTGTCGGATATAAAAGTATAAATAGTAATATGATTAGTAAAGTATTATTTGGTGTCATTTTAGCTGGTGGGATTGTCGGGTATTTGTACTATACAAACACTCAGGCAGAACTCATTGAGCTTCGTGAATATAATATGGCGATGGAATTGCAAGTCGCTACACAAAATGAAACCATTGATAAGATGTCTAAACAATACGAAACACAAGCAAAAGCGCTTGGTGAGTTGACTTCTAAGAATGCTGAGATTGAAGCGGAAATGACAAGATACCTTGATATTTTTCGTAGACATGACCTTAGTAAACTTGCAGCTGCTAAACCAGGCCTAATTGAACCAAGGGTGAATAATGCAACAAAAGAAGTATTTGACAGCCTCGAAACTGATTCCAGTTTTGAGTTTGATGCTGATAATTAGTGGTTGTTCTTTAATACCAAAACAACCGCGTGAGGTAGAAATCAAAACCGTAGAGGTGCGTATACCTATACAGCATCCTGTGTATCCTAGACCCATCGATATGAAAGAACCTAAGTGGTATGTCGTATCCGATAAAAATTTAGACGAATTTCTTACTAAGATAGAAAAGGAATCTGGAAAGATGGTCTTTGTGGCCATGTCTGTTCCAGACTATGAGCTCATGGCGTATAATCTGCAAGAGATTAAACGATTCGTGAAAGAAACTAAAGAAGTGATTGTGTATTACAGAACTGTTATGTCAGATGATGAAGAACCATTAGGAGAAGAATCAAATGGCAAAGGAAACGATTGACACAGGAACTAATAAGGTAGATGTTGATTTAGATAGATACACCGACTTAATTTTGAAACTTGACGAAGCGCAAGACAAGATTAGGGAGATGGAAAAAATCACAAAAGAGTTGAAGATTACAACCAAGGCTGCACAACCAAGTACAAAATTTTCATTTGGTGCTCTGTTTAGGGACGAGAACGATATCAACGAAAAATCCATCATAGGATTTGCATCATTTATCATGATGCTCGCGTTTGGTATTGTTGACCTAGTAACAGGGTTTTGGGGTCAAGATATAACTATATCGGATACAATCTACACTTCATTTGTGGTAGTCACATTGGGTGCTTTCGGGATTGCAGAAGCTGGTAAGGCATTCAGTAAACAATAACCCCTAGATATAAGGAGAATAAAACTAGTGAAAATTGCGGTTGGACTCGCAACGATTACTTTGCTAGCGGGATGTGCTAGCGGACAGGGTGTACCACCCACATTCAAAAACAATACAGATGATACTCTCATATACTGCGAAACTATCGGTGGCGGTCATAAAGAGTGTCGAAGGATGCAAAAAGGGGAGGCTGTGAACAGGGTAAACCAGTTTTTAAACTCACCCAGAGCAAGATTTTAAGTAAGTTGTTGATTTAGAACGATATTTAATTTCACTTTTTTTCGCTTTGGCCCTTGACATTTGGGTCAAAATATGGGATCATGATCATATAAATTAGAGAAGTGAGAGAAAATATGCAAAAAGAAATCGAAAACCTACTAACCTTAATCAACGAAGACTACGCGAGGTGGTCTACTCGTTCTTTTGAAGTCAATGATTTTGGTGGAGAAGAAAGGCGAGATGCTCGCATTGCTGAGTTCGCTGATAAACTGGTTGTCAAAGAAGGTCAGAAATACATCAAGATTATTTCAGACAATTCAGTCTGGGGATTCATTGTCAAGGGTGACAATGATAAGTTATTTCAAAAGGGTGATGTTTTAAAACCCGCTGGTTGGGCTGCCCCCGCTAGGAACAAACCTAGAGGCAATGTTTTTGCCATGATGGAAGGTAAAGGAACTGGTTGGGTAAGATGGACTGGCCCTCAGTACTTACGGTAGGAGAATGAGAATGATTGGTGATATAATTGCTGAAAAAGGTTTCCTTAAAACCCAGATAAATAAATGGGAAGAAATTGTAGATAACATTGATTCTGCTGTTCGCAAGGTGAATGAAGAAACAAAAGTTATCAAGTACAATGATGTTCCTAGTAACATTTATCTCACTGTTGAAGGGATTGCCGATGATTTGGGACTGAAGTTAAGTCTCGAAAAAAGTCAAGAACTGAAAAAAGAACTTGAATGGAAAATCAACGAAGTTCGTGAGGCGGTTAACAATCTTGAATCTGCCATGTACAATTTGGTAGAACCATTTGAAGACATGAAAAGGGATGCTGAAAATAAGAAAGATGATTTTGAGTATGAACTTGATGACTTGGAGTGGGAAGAGGAAAAACTTCAAAACGCTTCATAGTTTTAAGGCGAATACAGGATGCCTGCTAAAGTCTGTATAGGTTGATGACCGAACATCCAAGGGGGGAATGAAAACGCCCCCCAACCTTTATTAATTGGAGAAATTATGAATCAGAATGATATAGTATCGGTGATTACACCCGCTGGTGAGTTTATAGGTAAACTTGCTTTTGAAACAGACACGCGACTGAAATTAAATGACCCACGCATGTTGATTACAACAAATGAAGGCATGGGTTTTGCTCGAGGAGTCTGCCTCACTGGTGTTGAGAATCCCGATGAGATGACATTTTATTCTGCTGGGATTATTTTTGTATCACCAACGAATGAGGATGTACAAAAATCTTATCGTAAATTCACAAGTGGGATTATAACATGACCGAAAAATTACAAAGAATTGCTGATGAAATTTCAAAGTGGGATGATGAACATGAACCGCTTGCTCAAGAAATTTTAGACGCATATAAATTCATATATAGATTACTAGACCCAGAAGGGTTTGGGTTTGCTGTATCCGCTGAGGTTAGGGATGCTGCTCGAGTAGTCGTAGGACTAGAACCAGTGGAACAAAACTTATATAAGACCAAGGATGAATGACGAAAGTAGACAATTAGAATTAGACCTTAAAATACCTAAGTCAGAAAACGAGGCAGAAATGTCCCCGAAATTCACACCAGAAGAAATAGAAAATTCCAAAAGGATTTTTAAATCAGCTACACCAAAGTATGACCTTAGTTGGTATGTGAAATGGGCTTCTTCAATTCTTATTCTGATTGCCCTTACCATAAGAGCTGCTGATTATCCACGCATATACGATATGTGGTTTGGATTTATAGGAATGATTGGTTGGACTTATGTTGGAATTCTATGGAAAGATAGGGCGATAATCATCATGAATGTTATTAGTACAATCCTTCTGGCCATTGGTCTCTTAACACATTATAGAGGATTATTCTAATGCCAATTTACGAAATTGAGAACACCGAAACAGGTGAAATCTTTGAAGTCATGATGAAGATTGATGACAAAGATAGAATGATGAAAAAAAATCCACACTTTAGACAAGTGCCATCTGCCCCGAATTTGAATATGGGTGGCGTTGGAGATAGGGTAAAAACCGATGGTGGATTTAAAGATGTTCTATCCAGAATCGCGGATTCAAATCCAACATCAGCTCTTGCAGATGATTATGGAAAGAAAGATAAAAAATCAGTCGCTGTCCGTGACAGTATGAAACGAGTTAAAAAGAAGTTAGGTTCTATTACAGACGGTTCATAATTTATGAAGAGAATGACATTATGGGGTGAAGAAGAAATACTCGATACACGCATCTGTATACACTGTGGACAAGAGAAACATGTAAATGAGATGGAGTTAGATAGACCTCATCATGCACCTAGAGGAATAGGGTATCGCAATGAATGTAAGAAATGTCGTAGACAGATTCAACAAGATATTGCACGATTAAAAAAAGAATACGCTCATCTAAGACCACACATAACAGATAAGTGTCCTGTATGTCAACGAACAGGAACAGATATACATTCTACTGCTTCTCAAGGAACTCATAAGAAGAAAGACCCTTGGGTATTAGACCATTGTCATGATAAGAATGTATATAGAGGATGGATATGTAACCATTGTAACAATGGATTGTCTGGTTTTAAGGATAATGTAGAAAGTTTAGAAAGAGGAATTCTTTATCTAAAGGGATTGTTGCGGAACGACCCAAAGGAGATATTGCCTGATTTGTAAATTATTACCACTCTACGCGATGCTATTTCAATATAAATATGTAAGTGTCAATATGACACGCTCAATTCATAACCGAAAAGAGGACATTGTTATGAAATGGTACAAAATGATTACTGCAATCTTTTTGATTTCAGTAGTAAATGTAGGGTGTGCTTCAGCCTCTGGTGGTAATTACTATGAAGCCGTGCAAAGGGCAGCAGAAGCGAAAGCGAAAGTGTCTGAAGCACGATATCGAGCTCTCGCTCAAGTCGCATCTAGTGGTGATGGTCAGGCTGCATCCGCAGCTGTTATGGCAATCGCACTATCAAATGAAGACACAATCGTTCCACAGTATGTCGAATCTTCTGCTCTGAAATGGGCGCAAGTCTTGACACCAACTATCGGAACACTGGGGTTGGGTATCGTTCAAGCAAATGTTGCTAAGAACGCTGCTAACAAGGCTGCTGAAGTTCAAATGGCTTCTATGCAGGCAAACGCGGATATCCAATTAGGTCAACAAACTATGATTAGTAACATGGGTGGACAGTGGGCTGATGTTGCAGCTGCTGGCGGACAGGCAACAGTTGATGTTGCTCTCGCTGGATTTGGTGCATTAAATACCGCTGGTGACCAGACTGTTACACTTGGTCTCGCTGGGTTGAATACTGCTGATAGTATTGCTACAACTGGTTTTACTACAGTTGATAGTATTGCTACCACAGGATTGACTACTGTTGGTACTGTTTCTACAGTTGGTATGAATAATATACTCACTATGGGTCAGTATGGTATTGATGCAGCTGAAACTTTAGGTATTCAAGGTATGTTAGGTATTCATGAAACCAATGAAGATTGGTTAACTTATACCGCTAGTAGTGATACTAACTTTGCTCAGATTCTTGCAGATTTTAACGCGACAATCAAGCAATTTGGAACAGATTTGGGAACCCCCATCACATGTAACAATGACGGAAATGGAGTATTCAATTGCGAATAGTTACATAAAAGTTGTATAAATAATGGGGACGATAAGTCCCCTTTTTTAATTATGAGGTAAATTATGGTAAAAGAAATAAAGAAAGTATTGGAAGGTGCAGAATTTGTTATGAAGGACATGCCTGAAGAGTTGAAAGATTTGAAAGAACAAGTCGTAAATCCAAAATTAATGGATGATTTTGATAGTTTATATGATGAAGATATCGATGCCGAAACAGTTAAGGCACTATCACACGCATTAGAACTTGACTATGTTGAAAAGTGGAAAGTCTTTGCTCAAATGAAACTCCTAGAAAGAAATTTTGCTATCGCTGAACAAGCAAGGGTCGCCTTGCGTGAACAGTTGACAACTGCTAATGCCAATGTTCAAGTTCTTCTGAGGAACTATGAAGAGAAAAAGATTGGATTAGACCATGAGATACAGGAGAAGTTGAAGGTCAAAGAAGAACTCAAGGCAGTTCGCGCTGAGTTGAGGTCGCTCAAAAAATCTAAAGACTCTTCTGAAGCAAAAAGCGACAAAAATAAATCCGAGCCAAAAAACGCCTAGCTGGTTTTTTATAAATAGTGGAAAACACAATGTTTATGGAAGAAGTAATTAATGGTCGGATTTTTATCATATCTAAACGAAGATGCACAGGGTAAGAACCTACATCTTGAACACCTAGAAGACGAAATTCTTAATTTCGGGATAGGTGGTGCTCGTGGTGCAATCAACTTCCTACAGTCATTAAGAGATATGCTGTCGGGAAGTTCTCGTTCATCTGTAAACATGACAGTCAAGTGGGATGGCGCACCAGCTATATTTGCTGGTATAGACCCCAAAGATGGTAAATTCTTTGTTGCCAAGAAAGGTGTATTCAACAAGACACCACTATTATACAAGTCTACACAAGAGATAAACAAAGATAGTAAATTACCACAAGCACTAAAACCAGCCTTCACAATCGCGTTACAAGAATTCAGCAAACTCGGAATCAAGGGTGTATTACAGGGTGACCTAATGTTCACTTCTGGTTCACTTGAATCCGAGACCATTGATGGTGAAAGATACACCACATTCCAACCAAACACTATAGTCTATGCTGTTCCAAAGATGTCAGAACTGGAACAGAAAATCAAAGCGGCTAAAATTGGTGTGGTGTGGCATACTACATATACTGGTAATACACTGGAGAGTATGAAGGCATCTTTCGGTGTAAACATTAGTGGTCTCAGAAAATCAAAAAATGTCTGGATGGATGATGCTAGTTATAGAGATACTAGTGGAACTTCTACATTCACAAAATCAGAAACCGCCGCTGTAACCACGAAGTTATCACAATGTGGTAGGATATTCCAGAAAATAAATTCAGCACAATTGAGCAGTTTCTTAAAATTTCAAAATGGGTTTACGGGCAAAATGGTTGGCGCCAATATCAAAACCTATAACAATTCAAAAGTAAAAGTTGGTGCAAAGATATCAAATGTCGCTGGACATGTGTCTGGATATGCAAAATGGGTAGAAGACAAATTTGATTCAGAGATAAATAAGTTAAAGACGGAGAAATCTAAGAGTCAACTAGAAAAAAGAAAGACTGAAACTCTAAGAGAATTATCCAAGTATAATGCTCTTCTTACAAATGTCATCAATTTTCAGAACTCTATGGTAGAGGCGAAAATGATAATCGTTAGTAAATTGAATAGAGTAAAACAGTTAATGGATACCTTTGTTAGAACCAAACAGGGATTTAAAGTTACAAATCCAGAAGGATATGTTGCTATAGATAGGGTTTCTGGTAACGCGGTCAAACTAGTAGACAGAATGGAATTCAGTTATAATAATTTTACAGCAATTAAGGCGTGGGATAGATGAAAACATTAGTATATGCATTTGGTAGGATGAACCCACCCACGGCGGGACACGGAAAACTTATCCAGAAAGTAAAACAACTTGCTCAAAGAGAAAGGGCAGACCATCTTATTGTGGTTAGTCATAGTCAAGATAAACATAAGAACCCATTAACCCCACAGAAAAAAGTTGCTCACCTTAAAAGGATGTTTCCACAAACTAAATTTAAGGCATCTGATAGAGTCAACCCAAACTTTATAAAACAGTTAGGTTTAATTACAGGAAAGTACGATAAGGTTATTATGGTTGCTGGTTCAGATAGGGTTCAAGAATTCCAAAGAATACTGGATAGATACAACGGTAAAGATTTTAAATTTGATGAAATAGATGTTATCTCTGCTGGTGCAAGAGACCCAGACGCGGAAGGCGTAACTGGTATAAGTGCTAGTAAGATGAGATTATTTGTCAAGAACAATGATTTTAACTCATTCAAAAGAGGGTTGCCTGCTGGGTATAGTGGGTCTCAAGCTTTATTTAAAGATGTGAAAAAGGGAATGGAGTTAAAAGAGGAAACCTACAACACTTTTTCACAATTTTTAAGAGGATAAAATAATGTCAAAATTTTTAGAGGGATTACTACCCGAAAACGGATTGGAGTTTGATAAATTTTCTGCCCCCCACGGACATCCAGACAATGATTTCCCAAATGGAAAATGGGGTCTGTATGGTGAAAAGGTAAGTGGGCCAGGCATTGGAGCTCCAGAAGATTTACCAGATGAATACTATGAAGAAGTATCAGATAGAGAAGAACTTCTTGAACAACTAAAAGAGGATGAAGGAGTAAAATATGAAGTCTATCTTGACCACCTTGGGTATCCCACCTGTGGAATCGGCCATCTCATTAAAGAAGAGGACGAAGAAGCAGAATACGAAGTCGGAGATGAAGTCTCAGAAGAAAGAGTCATCGAACTCTTCAAACAAGATATCGGAATTGCCTGCCGAGACGCCGTTAATCTATACGGCTGGTCTGGATTTTGTGAGTGGCCAGAGGAAGTCCAAAATATCTGTATTAATATGATATTTAATATGGGTATGACTAGACTTGGTAAATTCAAAAACATGCATAAAGCATTAGAACAACAAAATTGGAAACAAGCTGCTATCGAAGGACGCGATAGTCGATGGTATAAACAAGTTACTAACAGGGCAGAGAGATTGATGTCCAAGTTGGAATCTATTTAACATAACAGGGAAGGATATGGAATGGCAGTATTGCTAGATTTGGCTATGACTTTTTGGATGTGGACAGTTTTAATAATTATACTTTTAGTTGGTTGGGTGATTGACAAATTAGATATGAGAGAGAAAACGGATTTGACATTTTCTATGAAGGAGATGCCTAATCTAAGACCGATTGTTATAGAAACAAAAGGTAAAGGATTTTGGAGGTCAGTGTTTCACTGGTTTTTATCTACTAGAAATTGGGAAGTAACCAAAGATTGGCACTACACAATAGATGATGTTGAGTATGTGATTCCGAAAGGATTCCAGTTTGATGGTGCTAGTATTCCTAAATTTTTGAGAACATTTTTCTCTCCAGTAGGTATAATGCTAGTCGGTGGTTTGGTTCATGATTATGGATATAAGTATGAAACCTTACTACTGAAAGGTAAAAAGGACACCATAGGAACGAAAGACCAAAAGTGGATGGATGAGGTTTTCAAAGATATTAATATCAATGTAAATGGGTTCTATCTATTCAATATACTTTCCTATTGGTCATTGCGACTGGCGGGATTTATTGCGTGGAATGGACACAGGAAAAGGAATCTCTCACCATTATAATTAAGGAGTGAAAATGGATGAGAAAACTCTCATAGAACATTATAAGAAAAAACTTTCAGAGTTAAATGAATTATTAGATTCTGGTATGTTAAGTTTTTCTGAGTACAATGAATTAGTAAAAGACTTTAAAGACATCAAAGCAATAGAGTCGGATATAGATGACATTAAGTTAAAAGTATTCGCTGGTGCGGTGGTTCAAAGTCTTGCGCCACAGATACAATCTTTATAAATAGTCATACTATGGAAAAGACCTTTGCAGACTTTGTAGACATACCTGAGCTTGAAGAGGGAGTTAATGACCCTGCTATCTTCAAAGCAGTTTTCCTTGCCGGCGGGCCTGGGTCTGGTAAGTCTTTTATGGTTGGACAAACAGGTCTAAACTCACTAGGTTTCAAGATAGTCAACTCTGACCAACAATTTGAAATCGCACTAAAAAACGCTGGTTTATCTATGAAAGCAGCGGACATATTTTCAACAAAAGGTCAATCTCTCAGAGACCGCGCTAAGTTTTTAACACAAAAAAGACAAGATAGTTATCTTGACGGAAGACTTGGATTAGTTATTGACGGTACTGGTAGAGAGTATGACAAAATATCAAAACAGAAAAAAGAACTAGAAAAACTAGGGTATGAAACTGCCATGATAATGGTTAATACAGACCTAGATACTGCTGTCAGTAGAGACAAACAAAGAACTAGAACATTGGGTGCAGATAAAATCAGTCCAATGTGGCAATCAGTACAAAAAAACATTGGTAGATTTTCAAACCTCTTCAAACAGAATTTTTTCATTGTAGACAATTCAGATGGTGCCGACTATAAAAAAGGTTCGTTGTCTGTATATAGAAGTATTATGTCTTGGTCAAAGAGACCACCACAACATAGACTTGCCAAGGCGTGGATTAAAGACCAGAAACAACAACGCAATATCAAAGAAGCAGAATTACCACCACATCTCAAGAGACATTTTGACAAGGACGGAAATGTTAAGAAGGGTTCTTGGAAATCTGGTGATTGGAAAGCAGATAAGAAACAACCAAAAGTCAAGTTTACAGTAAAAGATGTGACACCGAAAGGATATGGCCCCAGAGAAGATATAGACAAAATGGACATGGGTGATGTCATTAAAGATTTTTACAAGAGTGATGCACCTCAGTTCAAAGGCAAATCCAAAAAGAAACGCAGAGAGATGGCGATTGCCGCTAAACTTGCTACTGAGTGCAAGGACGAAAAAGATTTCAAACCACATATGATGTATGACCCTAAAACTGGTAAAGGTGTTAAGGCGAATACTTACATGCAACATGTCGCTTTAGATAAGAAGGGGTATGTCCACGAGAAACCAGAAATAAAAGAAGATTTAAGAAAGTGGTTTGGTAAAGGTAAGAAGGGGGATTGGATTCGCGTAGGCACAGATGGTGAAATCAAGGGAGATTGTGCAAGAGAGCCTGGCGAGGGTAAACCAAAGTGTATGCCTAGAGACAAGGCACACAGCATGTCTAAAAAGGACAGGGCGACATCTGCCAGAAGGAAACGCAGAGAAGACCCAGTTGCAGATAGGAAGGGTAAAGGTGGAAAACCAATTATGGTTAAAACCGATGTGAAGGAAGATGTAAAAATTAGTAGATATGAATGGGGTAGACCAGACGGCACAGAATATATGAAAGCGCTGACGCCTGGCGAGCCTGGTAAAACTACTAAAAAGAACAGGTCAAATGGAAATCTCAAACACTACAAGGCAGTATGTGAAGAAGGAGATAAAGAAGAATTAAAATCAATAGCATCTGCAACCCACGACCAAATACACAAAGATGTAGATGGGACTCAAGATGACTTTGAGGGAATTATTACCCTTGATACTATTGATAACGATTGGACTGCGATATTCACAGAACCAGAAATAGAAGCACTTGAACACGAAGTTGATGAATTATCTTTTGAAGATATGATGGGTCTGGGAATGTATGACCAAGACGAATTAGAAGATTTTGAGGCATTTGACCAAGATGTAGACTGGCACGATGAAGTACAAATAACTGAAGTTCTATCCATTCAAGGTAGAATGAAAAGACGATTTGCTGCTAGAAGAAATAGACAAAAACTTAAAGTTGCTCGAATGAGAGCCGCGAGGAGGGCAGCTGACCCAACTAGGTTGAAGAGGCGTGCTACTCGTGGTGCGAGGAATATGCTCAAGAACAGGATTGCGAGAGGTAGGGATTTGGGTTCATTGCCACCCGCTGAGAAGGCTCGTATTGAAGGTATGGTTATGAGATTTTCTGGATTAGTATCTAGGATTGCTCAGAGAATGATACCTATTGTTCGTAAGAACGAAATGAAAAGATTGAAATCTGGTTCAAGACAGAAATCCCAGAAGGCGAAGAAGTATAATCCAAAGAAAGCATTGGCTTCTGCTTCAAAACAGAAGGGTAAAAAGTTTAAGGCAAGTAAGAAAACATTTGCTAAACCAAAATTAGCAAGTAAACCAAAGGCGGCGAAGAAAACGAAATGATTACATTCAAACAATTATTAGAAAAAAATGTACCGACCAATCCAAAGTTATGGTCTAAATTTAAATCACAGGCAAAGGCGAAGTTCGATGTCTATCCTTCAGCATACGCGAATGGATGGGCTGCGAAACAGTACAAGAAAGCTGGTGGTGGATGGAAGACTGTATCTGAATCTTTATCTGAAGAGACTGGCGAAGAAATCACTATCATTACAGAAGAGGGTGAAAAGAAGAAAGTCAAATTAGGTAAAGTCCAGAGAGGCGGCAGTAAGAAATTTTATGTACATGTCAAGAACGATAAAGGCAATGTTGTCAAAGTATCGTTTGGAGACCCGAATATGGAAATCAAACGAGATGACCCAGAACGCAGAAAGTCATTTCGTGCAAGGCACAATTGCGACAATCCAGGCCCTCGCTGGAAAGCAAGATACTGGAGTTGTAAGCAATGGAGGGCCGGTTCCAAAGTAGAGGATTAGTATGATTGAGTGGTTAAAGCGGTTACTTTACGAAGAGTGGGAGATAACAATTTTCTATCCCGCTGAGACAAGAGTATTAGCAGACGGAACCAGAGTCGAAAGTTTGAAACCAAAAACATATAGGGCAAAAGCTTTGAAGAAGATATCTGAAAAACATTTTAAGTTTGTTGATACAGAGGGTGTACTACATGAAATAAGAGTAGTAAATCCTGTAGGGTATGACATTAAAAAGGTATACTAATGGAAGGTACAGTCTCACACATTACACCAACTATACCCACAGCGAGTTCTACTCATTCGTGGAGTGATAAACAAGTTGTTACCAAGGTGTACAACGGTGGTGAGGGACAGGTCATGGTAAAACAAGATATATACAATACTACTATTTACGATATGTATGGTAATAAACAGTCTGTGACTACTTCACATACTATAGATTACCTAATTTAAATTATGTTCATGTGATTGTTGGGCCCCTAGCACTTGAACTTTATAAATAATACCAATAAACAAATTTATATTGGAGATACCAAATGTCCAGCAGATTAGACAGAATAATTAGGGAAGTCCTTACAGAAGGGCAAAGTACCCTATTAGAAGCGGACTTGACAAGGAGACTTGACATGCTCGTGAGACAGGGATTAATGCCTGCCTCTCAATTACCTATACTAAAACGCGGTTTAGAGAAATTCAACCAAGGTAAAGTGCCTGCACCGAATGAAAGAAACGCGGTTAATACACTACTAAACGGTATGATGTTCATCGTATTAGGTGACGATACTGTATTCAATAGAGCAAGAACTTCTGTACAAAAGAACAGATATCAGACAGAAGAATTTGATGACCTTGAAGAGAAGATGACTGTGGATATTGACCATAGTGGTGAGAAGGACGATGCTGCTAAAAAACATGGTATCACATTAAAAAGAACTGGTTCTACTACAGTCAATGCTACAGGGTCACGCAAGAACCTCAAAAAATATCTAACGCACCATCATGGCGGAGACAAGAAAGATGCCGCTGATGTACACAAGAGTGTATTCAAAGAAGAACAAGTCGCAATGAGGATGGCGATTGAAGAAGATAAAGATTGGCCTAGACCTTTTACAAAAGCTGAAAGGTCAGAATTTATGCGTCCCAAAGAAAAGTCTGCTGAAGAAACCAAAGCGATAAAAGACCGCATGAAGGCAAAGAATAAATCAAGACCTAAAGGTGTACAAGAAAGCGAAGAATTAGATGAAATATCTGATAAGATGAAACTCAATTACATTAAGAAAGCTAACAAAGAAATCACAAAGTCGGAAAAAGAGAGAGATGAGATTCAGAAGAGCGATAAGCCAGGTCATGACCAGTCATATAAAAGCATTATGGATTTAAAACATAAATCTGATGCAGATAAAAGAAGAAAGGGTGTTAGACAAGCTAGAAGTACATTGCAAAAAGAAGAACAACTAGACGAGTATGGTGCAATGTCAAGTGATAAGGCATCACACGATACTGGTGGATTCAGAATTTCAAATAAAGACGCCTCTGCTGCTAAAGAAAGAGCAAAGAAAAAGAGTGCAGAGAAACGCGACAAGTTATCAAATATAATCAAAAAGAACACCATCCAGAAAGGGCCTATGAAAGGTTACATGACGGATGAAGTTAATCAAGGGGAAGAAAAAATGGATATTGATTGGACAAAAAATCC
>CEOW01018513.1_pt1 | contig 18283 bp, 12 predicted proteins | sample 530621 | NCBI WGS metagenome assembly CEOW01 (sample SAMEA2620734, study PRJEB7988) | marine metagenome | isolation source: saline water (ENVO:00002010), including | reverse complement strand
CATTAAAAAAATGGATACCTATTGTTAAAAACAAAGGAGCAGATTTAATTGTTATTTTAACAAGCTCAGGTGTACCTTGGGATAGGGAAATCATATATGATAAATTTGTTGAAAGGCTGAAAAATGATTTAAATTGGAATCCAAGTGATACCAGTCTTAATGCTATAGAAATGGCATATTTTGCTGAGGGTGCTGACATAATTATTTCTGGAGGTGTTAGTAAAGGTTATCCTTTGCCATTTTATGATCCTAATTCGCATGTATACACTTTTCAAAACTATGGTAATGGAACAGAATTTGGTCATTTTAGAATGAAGTTTGACCAATTGACAAAATCATTCATTGGATATGAATCTGCAGTCAAGGGAAGAATATCACAAACTACATTGGAAGATGATTTTACGTTTGATAAAGAAATCAAGGATATAATCGATATTAATGTAAATGATGCACTTAATTTCGTATATAATGGAAATATAAAATGGGATAAAGATAATAATAATCAATGTGGAAAAAGTTTTAAAAGTAAAATAAACGATTGGGATGTTCCATCATTTAATACAAATGACATAGAAATTATAACTTGGAATTGCGAATTTTTTCCAGCTGCTTGGGATCAAACTATTAATACACTTTCTGAACTAATTTTGGATATAGATGCTGATATTTATGCTTTCCAAGAAATTAGATATGTAGGTTGGTTTAGTAGGTTAATGGAGTTATTGCCAAACTACGATTTTATCATTTCCCAGCAATCATCATTTATGGACCAAGCAATAGTGTATAGAAAAGATATGTTTGATTTTGTAAGACAAGTTGAACCCTTTGCAGATAATGATTATAATTTTGCTGGTCGTCCACCATTAAGAGGCGATTTCATTTACCAATGTGGGGATCAAAAAATGGAATTGAGTGTAATTAATCTACATTCAAAGTGTTGTGACTCAGGTTTGCAGAGAAGAAAAAATGCTGCTCAAATGTTACACCAATATGTCTCAAAAGAAATAGATGATGGTTTTTCAAATTTTATTATTCTTGGTGATTGGAATGATGATTTAAGAGATCTTCCGGGTGAGCATAGCTTTGATCCTTTTTTAAATGATGAAAGATTTTATTTTGTTAATCTAGAAATAATAAATGATCCTAAACAAGTTACGTATCCTAAAGAGCCTTATGTTAGTTTCTTAGATCACATTTTAACTACAAATGAACTTTTAGATAACTCAAAATACTATGTTCAAACTCTTCCAATACCAGATTATTTAGGTGGATATGAAGTATATGAAGAATTAGTTTCTGATCATTTACCAGTTATGTTAAGGTTTTCTCCAAAATAATTAAAAAATCTATAATCAATTCTCTCGCTCTAATTAAATCATTTTAAATAATATTTATTTTTTTCTTTTTTTTTAGGTTAAACGTTGTAAATTTTGATCCCTTTTTGAGAAGAAAGGGAAAAAGTGCGGATATAAAATGGCTAATAACAAAAAAATATTATTTATTTTGATGGAAAAATTGTGTCTTCTTCTATTTTTTCTTCAGATTTCTTTTTGCAAAAGAATAAATCTTTATAAAACATTTTTAAATAAGGGTTTTAGATTTGCTAATTAAAGAAGTTAAAATTGCAATATTAACCTTTTTGTTATTCGTAGGTTGTGCTACCAAGCCAGATATAATAAAACCACCAATTGATTACAAAAGTCCATATTTATCTGAAACAATTGAGAATGAAATGGATGATTTAATTCGTTTTGAAGATATTGCAATGAATATTAAAGATCCAAAAGAAAGATTTGATTTTTATTTAGCAGTTGGAAATAAAATTTATCAACAAACCTTACTCCTTGATGAACAATTCAAAAGCAAAAATTTTAGAATTGATAATGTTTTATTAAATCAAGAAAAAATATATTCAGATGGAAAAAATGAAAAAAAAGGAGAATTTGAATTCAAAGGAAACAACTATTCTTGGGGAATGCTTAAAAAAGAAAAGCCATTAGTAAACTATAAAACTAGATCGTTTTCACGATCTGACTACAAAAAAATTAAACAATTTGAACCTTTAGTTTTAGAAGACACACTGTTAGTATCAAGAAAAAAATTAAAAGATGCATATTTACAAGCTAAAGAATTGAGACACCAATATATAGAACTTTTTAAATGGTCAAAATCTGAAATGAGATTTAAATTTAATTATCTCAGAGAGTTTATAGTTTCAGGACCTCCAGTTATATATTATTTAGACAATGACCAATTCATTAACGATTACAAGCTACCTTTAGAAAAAAGTAAATATTTATCAAAAGAACCTTTTACAGATAAAAATAAAAATAAAGTATATGATTTATCAGAATCATTTATTGATTGTGATGGTGCAATATGCTCTGATGATTGTGAATGGGATGAAAAACTTGGCAATAAAAAGTATGATGATGGAGAATTTTATCTAGATTCGAATTTAAATAGTAAGTACGATTTTGAAGAAGAATTTTTGGATATGAATGAAAATGGTGTTTTTGATGCTCAGCCTAAAAATGATATTAAAGTTTTATTAAATTATAAGAAAATAAGTGAATTGATTGATGACCCATACGAAAAATCAAAATTTTATAATGCCGTTGCTGAAGCATTATCTATTAAAGTTCAGGGTTTAAAGATGGGTTTTGAATCTAAGACGAGTAAAATGAAAAATTTAATTAAATTTTACGAAAATGAAATGGAATACAGTGTAAACGATATCGAAATTATTGAACCACTAGATAAGATTATTGAATATAAACCAATTATAATTTCAGAAGAAAATATTGATAAAGATTTATTTCAAAAACAAGTTCAAGTTGCTGCAAGTCAATATATTAAATCTAAAAAATATTACAATGAAAAGCTCAAAGAGTTTAGAAAAGTAGTTAAGATACTTGAAAAAGATTATGAACATAGAAGATTTAATTACAGTGTTAATAATTATTTAACAAATTTAGATTCATATGAATTTATTAGTAAATATTTATCTGATACATTAAGATATAATGTAGAGTTATTGTTGAGTACTAATATTGATGAATCAATATTTAAAAAACCAAAGAATCAATGCGATTTAAGTCAAGATATCGATGAATATTTACAAGGATTTTATTATAGAGCTTTGGGAGAGGCTATATCTTTACATATTGATAATATTGAATCAAAGTATGATGATATGAACATATATTATTTAAATACTTTTGATTATTATGAAAGAAAATTAGGATACAGCTCAAATATTACATTTTTGACAGAACGTCCTTATAATGATTACAGATTTGAAACTTTCTTGGTTGATTTGAATGACCATAAATCTATTAATAAAAAATATTTTGATCAAATTGATAGCCTAAAGAAAAAATATATTGATTTCAAATCATTTTATGATCTTAGAGAAAATGAATATAAAAATTATCTAAGAATTTTGAGATATGATGATGCACGTATGAAAACAATTGAAAAATTATCAGATATCCATACTGATAGTTTATTACTAAATGGTATATATACTAGCCCTTTTTACAAAAATGAAATGTTATCTAATATAGATTCGTTATTGAACTATAAAAATAATGCTAAAAAAATAGATGATCCTATTTTGAGAGCTGAATATTACAGAAATATTACAGAAACATTTTATTTAGCTATTAATAAAGACATAGAAACATTCATTGAAAAACAAGAATTTTTATCTAGAAAAGTAAGTAAATACGAAAAGAGACTTCGAAAAAAATACGACGAAATAAAAAAACGGATGCCACAATATAAAGAACTTTATGAGCCAATTAGGATTGATAACAGTACTATCAACATGAGATTGCATGAAATGCAAGCACAAGTTATGCAAAATCAACATAAAAAAATTAATCTTTTATTGAACATGATTTACGAAGACTATGATGAATACCTAGCTAAGTTGGATTCAATATATATTGATAAAAAATCTAGATACAAAGAAAAGCAAAATAGAAAAATTAAATATTTGGCTTCACAGGAGAAAAAAGTTAAAGATAAGATAGTTAAAAGAAAACATTTTAAAAACGAAAATGAGTTTTTAAGAAATATTACAATTTTCAATCCAACTGATTATAATAAAAATTATATTGAGGTTGCTTGGGATAAATTTGATAATGTGGCTGAGATTACATATTTTGATAAAAAAGATGTAATAAATAAGAAAAAAGAGTTTATATATAACACAAACAATGATCTTGTTAAAACTATTGAAAGACAAGATAATAAAATATTATCTGTTGAAGTATATAAACTTGAATCTCGAGGAGATAAGTTTCTTGATTTTCAATTTGATTTTGATATTGCTAATGCTGAAATGAATTATGGTAACAAATTATATTTGAATGAATATAAAAATATTAAATATGTAAACAGAAAATCAGTTTTTGATAAAATGAAAATAAAGTCATTAACTGGACAGGTAGTTGGCATCATTGACATTAATTATGATTCAAATGGAAATCAAAATGAAGTAATATGGTATATTGGAAACAGAGAAGAGATCATTCAAGAAGCTATATTATCTCCTTCAATTTCTTTAGAAAAATAAATTTTATATTAATTTTTTTTAAATATTATATTCTAATTTATTCAATAAATTTTTTTAAACTATAATTATCACTAACTCAAAGGATTGTATGAAAAAAAAAATTCTTTTAGCTATTTTATTAGCTTTTACTTTTTCACAAATTGAGCATCCTCACCCTCCATTAAACTTGGTTTCTATACCAACAGCTGGAACTTTACCTAGAGGTTCCTATACAATGGAAATGATACTTCAAAAAGAGGGGGGGTTTTTGCCTAGATTAGCGGTTGGCATTACTGATTACTTCACAATTGGTATGTCTTATGGTTTGCAAAAATTAATTGGTGATCAAAAACCTGAAGTAAGTAGACCTAAACCAGAAGTTCAAATTAAATATCAATTGTACGAAGAATCATTGAAAACACCAGCTGTTGTATTTGCTTTAGATACTCAAGGGAGAGGTTCTTATAATTCAGATTATAATAGATATGACCAAAAAGCTTGGGGAGTTTATGTTGTATTAAGTAAAAATTATAATTTATTTGGTAATTTAGGTTTTCACGGGGGATTAAGTAAAAATTCTTGGGAAAATGACTATGATAAAGATGGTCAGATTAATTTATTTTTTGGTTTGGATAAAGAAATCAATCGTAGTTTCTCTTTTTTGCTAGAGTATGATGCTGCATATAATGATGATAACAGCTCTGCTGAAATTAATATTAATGATATTACATTTGGTAAAGGTAAAGGCTATTTGAATGCTGGTCTTAGGTGGGCAATCGCAAAAAACTTATTATTTGAATTTAATTTTAATAACATAAGTAGAAACACTGATGCTAAATATACTGATAGAGAATTGAAAATAATGTATTCTGAGTTTTTTTAATTTTAATATGAAAAATAAAATTATATATATTTTTGTTATCAGTTTTATTTTCTCTTCAAACACTGATATAATTAAGATAGTTGATCAACTAAACTACTTTGGTCAATATGATGAAGAACTTTATGAATTAGAAAAAGCAATTCAAATTTACCCTGATAATATTGAGCTTCTATGGAGATTATCAAGAGCACATTTTGAAATTGCTGATCAATCAGATTCAAAGGAAATACATCGAAAACATTTTTATCCTGCATTAAATTATGCAAGATCTGCATTGGATTTAAATAGTAATTCAGCTATAGCTAACCACTGGTATTCAGTTTTGATAGGCAAGATTGGGTTACTTGAAGGTACTGAGCAAAAAATTAAAAATTCATATGATGTTAAAAAGCATGCGCTAAAGGCAATTGATCTTGATCCAACAAATGATGGTACTTATCATGTACTTGGTAGATGGTATTTTGAAGTTGCTAGTTTGTCTTGGATTGAAAGAAAAATGGCTGAAATCATTTATACAAAACCCCCAGTTGGTACTTACGATGAAGCTATTTTTTACTTCAAAAAAGCTATAGAAATTAAAAATGACGAAATAAGACATTACTATTGGATTGCCAAAACCTATATAGCAATGAATAAATTTGATCAAGCAAAAAAATACTTGAATGAAATAATCAATTTAGAACCCATAGATGACAGTGATAAAAAGATGAAGTTAGAATCATTAGAATTATTAAAAGATGTATAATTCATGAAAAATGATGAAATCCATATCACTGAAATTTCAGATTATGAATCCATAAAAAAAATTAGAAATAAAATATTACGACCCAAACAAGATATCAGTTCTTGTATCTTTCCAGACGATAACAAATCAATTCATTTAGGCCTTTATAAAAAACACACACTAGTTTCTATTATATCTTTTTTTAATAAAAATTTAAAAGGATACGAAAAGTTTAATTGTTGGCAATTTCGAGGGATGGCAACTATTACAGATCAAGAACGCTTAGGATATGGTAAAAAATTATTAAATGCCTCCATCAAATTAGTAAAATCTAATGGAGCTGATTATTTTTGGTGTAACGCAAGAGAAAGTGCATTAAACTTTTATAAAAAATTAAATTTTAAAATTGTTAGTAAAAGATTCATAATACCAATATCTGGCCCCCATTATAAGATGATATTAAATATTAAAAATGATAAAATGTAATTCTGATACAATAAAAAAAAAGGCACTTGATTTAGGCTTTTCTGTCGTTGGAATTTCTGAGGCTGAACATCTTCACGATAATCAAAACAAATTAAATACTTGGGTTGAATATGGTTACCATGCCTCAATGAAATGGATTCCTAAAAGACTAGATGAGAGAGGTAATATATTTAATTATTTTCCTGAAGCAAAATCAGTTATTGCAGTAGGAATGAATTACTACACTGATAAACAAATTGGTAAAGATAATATTGGTAAAATATCAAATTATGCTTGGGGAGAAGATTACCATATCATACTAAAAAATAAATTATTTGAGTTATTAAAATTCATTCAGGATGTTTACCCTTCTGTAAAGTACAGAGTATGTGTTGATACTTCTCCAATAATGGATAAGGTATGGGCTCAAAAAAGTGGTTTAGGATGGCAAGGTAAGCATACAACATTGATAAATAAAGAATATGGTTCTTGGTTATTTTTAGGCGAGCTTTTATTAGATATAACTTTAGACTATGATAAACCTTTTGAACAAGATTTATGCGGTAATTGTACTAAATGTATAGATTCTTGTCCAACAGGAGCATTAAGTGATTACATTCTCGATTCAAATAAATGTATATCTTATCTTACTATTGAACACAGGGGAGAGTTTGAAAATAATACATCTAAAAATTTAGATGGTTGGATATATGGTTGTGACATTTGTCAGGATGTATGCCCTTGGAATATAAAGTTTTCAACAATTTCAGATGAAAAATCATTTTATCCGCGTGAACAAATAAAAAAAATGGATATTGAAAAATGGAAATTAATGACAAAAGATCAGTTTAAGAAAATTTTTAAAAAAAGTCCCATAAAAAGAACGAAATTTGAAGGTCTTAAAAGAAATATAGATTCAGTTGTTAAATATAATAAATGAAACCTCTTGTATTAGATATTAAAGAATTTAAAAATAATAATAAAAAAATTGTGATGCACGAAGATATTCCAGTTGCAATATTAAAACACAAGGATAGTTATTTTGCTTTTGATAACAGATGTCCCCACAGAGGCAGTTCATTATATATGGGCAACATAAAAAATAATTTTATAAGTTGTCCTATGCATAATTGGCAATTTAATTTATCGAGTGGTTCATGTTTAAAAAATGAAATGATAAAAATGAAAACATTTAAAATTATTATTTTAAAAGAAAGTCTTGTTATTTATTTTGATTGATGTAAATAAAATATTAAAAAATTTTTCAAAAAAATCACCATTATTCCCTTTGCCTAATTTTGTTTTATTCCCATTGGCTGGGCATCGATTTAAAATTTTCGAACCAAGATATTTACAAATGATAGAAAATATTATTGATCAGGATAAATTAGTTACAATACCTTTACTAAAGCCAGGATATGAAGATAAATATGAAAATTCTCCAGAAATTTATAGTTTAGGTACAATTGGTTACATAGATGAGTGTAAAAAAAATGAAAAAAACGAATATGAAGTTATTATTTTTGGATTAAAAAAAGTAAAAATAAAAGAATTTAAAAATAAGTATTTATATAGAGAGGCAAACTTATCAATTATTGAGGATAATAATTTTATTCAAGATGAGCAAAAGCTGCGAAAAAAACTAATATCTAAATTTACAGATTTAATTGGAATTTCAAGAAATAATATAAATTTTGACTTTATAAATGATAATATAACATCAAGTGAAATGCTTGTAAATGTTATATGCTCTATGGTTCCAATGAATATTTATGAGAAACAAAAATTATTAGAGTTAAATGACCTTTCTTTAAGATTAGAGTTAACTATAAGATTTATTGAAAGTGAGATTTTTAATAAAAATACGGGTCAGGACATAGAACCTGGTATGTTTATAGATCCAACTTTAGATTAAATCTTATTGTTCTTCGCAATAATTTTGATAATTTAGAACTTCTTCAAAATCGTCACCAATACAATCTATTAAACAGGTATTATCAATATTTGTAAACCAATTACAAAATTCAATTTCGTCTGCTGAGTTTATGACACTATTACCATCACAATCTAAAAGACAATGTGGATAATTAATAATCTGAAATTCTTTAATCCTCTTTGACATACTTCCAAATGCTCCCATCACAACATTGCCATTTGCATCTCTTAGATTACTTCTAATAGGATCGTCTAGTGCAAGTTGTGCATATTGGTAGTAGTTTTTGTATCCTTTCGAAAATGTAAAAATCTCATATTTATAAAAGCTGAAACCATCTAGTTCTTCAGCAACAATTGCTTCAGCAGATAAGTTAATTTTGTTGTTGATTGATTCAAAAGGGAAACCAGGATGACCGTGATAATAAACCCATCTGTCATTAATAGTATCAAAAACATATTGTACTAGTTGGTATAGGTCAGATTCACGTTGAGAAGCAAAAAATAATAAAACCTCTGAATCTTTTCTATAATAAAAAGTTGAATCAGAATGTAAGTTTTCTAAACAAATTGAAACATCATCTTGTAAAGAGCAATCCTCTAAACGCGAGTAAAGCGTATCTAATTCCCCATCAAATTCCCCATCTCCATCTATATCATCATACCTATCAATATTTATATTAAATTGCCCATCATTATTTAAATCTTCCCAATTTTCATATGTTTTGAATATGGGAGGTTTAACTAAAGTGTCAGATGCAGTTATTGTTCCATATTTTGAAAAAGTATCATTACCATCACAATTACAAATAAATTCATATTCTGATTCATAGTTATTAAAGTTGATTGTGCATTCAGGTCCTGGAACCCAAGCTCCATAACTAATTAGTTCGATTGATTCTATCCCTTCTAATCCACTTTCTTTATTTTCTTCTCCAAAATAAAACCCACCATCTGGATCAAAAATAAAATCACAAACATCTGAACCATTTTTCATGCTTACATTACAACCTTCTGAAACATGAATTTGATTTAAAAATTCATCTTCTTCGTCAATATTATTTTCTCCACAAGTTGGAATTCCATCGTTTTCACCTTGATCTGGTTCTAAATCTCCATTCCAAGTTTCAGTAATTATTCCATCCTCGCCTAGGTCATCAGTCAAACAAATACCCTCTTTGCCATCACTACCAATTAAAATACTACAATTTGAATTGCATTCTTCTAATGATGTATATGTTTTTGTGTAATCATTTGATTCATCAATATTACAAATATAAAGATGGATTAAACATTCATTTCCACAATTTAATTGACATTCATCAAGAGATTCATATGATAAACTATTTTCATCGCAATGGTAGTAATTCCAATCATTATCATTATCTATACAATCATATAGATTATTTTCATCAACAGGAAAAGATTTGTCAATACGAACAATTGCAGTATTATCAGATGGTAGTATGAGTGCTTCAATTCTTAATTCATCTTCATATATAACAAAATCATTAGTAAATTCTGAGATATTTATTTCTTTTTGACATCCTAAAAAAAATATAACCAAATATAGAAAAAAATTATTTTTAATCATAATTTAAACTCCCAACCAAAAGATAAGAAAATAGGAAACATACTATAAGCACTAACTCTAGATGGTGAAGATTGGTGATCAAAATTATAAAGTAAAACATTATAATGATTGGTAAGATTAATTATCTGAAATTTTCTTACATAATCAAATCCAAACCATTTAGATTTTTTCTTTTGAGAAAGACTTAAATCTGTTCGGAAATATGTAGGATATCGACTTGAGTTTCTTGCACCAAAAATATTACCAAAAGATGAATACGGTTTTTCAAGGCTACCATAAGATTGTTGACTTGCTTGATGCACTTTCCCAATTACAGGAGTGTAAGTTTGTCCACTACTAATTACACAGCTTACAGCAATAGTAATATTTGAATTTATATCATAAGAAATTACTGAACTAAAATTGTGAGGTTTATTGTATTTTGCATTATATTTTTCTTTCTCTTCCCAAATTTGACCATCCGAGTTTAGATCTACAGTTCTTGTAATATCAGAATAAGAATAACTAATCCAACCAGAAAATTTATTAATATTTAATCTGTATAATAATTCTAGCCCATAAGCTTCACCAGTTCCTGAAACTGCGATTGTTGATGGATCATCTGGTTGAACTCTTGGATTTAAATCATAAAGATGCATATATGGTTTATAATAGGCTTCAATTGAAAAAATATTACCTTCTGAGATCCAATATTCTGCTCCAAGAATATAATGTTCAGAAGACTGTGGTTTTTGACCATCTGGAATTGGTTGCCAAAAATCGACTACTCTTAACAACTCTTCTTCTTGATTAATTGTATATAGAAATTGTGAATATTTACCCCAACTTGCTTTTAAAGCTAAGTCTGAGGTTGGTGTGTATTTAAGACCTATTCTTGGATCAATAATTATTTTGTCGTATCTGTTGAAATCAGAAATAATAAAACCTGTATTGATTCTAAAAACAGGAAAAGGATTCAGAACATTACTGTAAAAAATACTTTTGATAGCTGGTTCAGACTCGAGTCTAAAATATTCTTGGCCACTAAATCGTTCAATATATTTCATTTTGATTTGTTTATATTCCCAACCCATTTTGATTTTTAAATATTCAGATGGAAAATAATTTATTGTTTGTCTTAGGGTTACATCTTTAACAATGTTATCTGTTTTGAATTCTATGTCTGAGTTAAATTCATTAGATTCTTCACTTTCCTCATCATTTAAATTAGGTAAGAAATCATTTTCATCATCTTCTGCCGATGATTCAAAGTCAACGGCAAAATCAACATCAAATTTATATTCTGTTTTTGAAATATTTGTTTCTATGAAATAATTTGAATTAGGTAAATGTTTCCATGACAAAACTTGTGTATAATTTCCCCAATCCCATCCAAAATCGATTCCTGGAAAGTCATCTCCCCCTAGATTAAGATAAAGATCATCAGTTCCTGCAAATTGACTATAACTTAATTGGTTATTTTGATTAATATTAATTAAACCCTTAAAATGTAAGTCCCAAAAATAATATTTAAATGGTTCTTGTTCATTGATTGAATTATAATACATAGAAACAAATTTGTCAAAATAGGTCCTTCTAGCCGAAAAAATCCAAGAGCCTTTGTAAAGAGCACCTTCAGCTAATATTTTAGATGATAAAGTATTTATCTCACAATTTGCTTTGCTAAAATTAAAATATTCTTTCAATTTGTAATCAAAATATTTTTTTTCCCATTTAAATGGTTTAATTGGTTTGTAATAAAACAAACTATCGATCTTACTATTTTTATAGTCACCATTTTTTGAAGTTATGTTTAGAACAGATGAAAGTCTACCATTATATTCAGCAGGAAAGCCGCCTGCCAAAAACTCTGTATCTGCAATCATATTAGAATTGAATGTCGAAAAAATCCCTCCAATATGGTAAGGGTTATAAATTTCTGCTCCATCCAATAAAATCATATTTTCATCAGGACTTCCACCCCTAACAATTAATGCGGCGTTAAAATCATTTGATGCAGTTACACTGGGTAATAATTGTATTGTTCTAAAAACATCAGCTTCAATGAAAGCGGGAGCTCTTCTAATATCACGGTTACTTAAGTTAATTGTACTAATTTCCACTTTCTCTTGAAAACGAGTTCTCTCTGCAGAAATGTTAATTTCATCTAAAGAAATGATAGATTTTTCTAAGCTAAACTGTAACTTTATGTTTTGATCACTTTTAAGAATTTCACTATCTAATGTTTTGTAACCAATTACCATAACTCTTATTGTATAATTTTTTTTTGGTACTCTTGGTATAATAAAATGACCATCGATGTCTGAAGACGAACCTAAATTTGTTTCCATTAATATAATATTTGCGTAGGGAATAGGTTCTCCAGTATTTTTATCTTTAATATCTCCAGATATTGTTATCGTATTGGAAAATAAAAAATTAAAATAAATAAATAATATATATTTATAATTTTGCTTTATCATAATGGTATAATTTATTTTTAAGTTTGATAATAAACCTTTAAAAAAATTATAAGATTACAAGTTGTTACCTAGGTAAAAAAATTTATTATATTATTAAAATATTGATTTCGGCTTTATTAATTCTCTGTATTTCAGAGGTATCCAAACGTAATGTTACACTTGGATCGCTTATGGCTGCAATACCATTAGTGTCCGTAGTTACAATCTTTTGGATTTATCTTGAAACGAAGGATATTCAAAAAATCATGGAATTATCCTCTAGTATTTTTTGGTTAGTTCTCCCTTCATTATTATTGTTTATTTCATTACCTTTTTTTTTAAAATTAGGTTGGAATTTTTATACAAGTATTACAATTGCAATTTTTATAACTATCATCTCATATATTTTTATGATTAAAGCATTGGAGCATTTAAAATAAATTATGAAAAAGCGAATCTTTTTTACTACACTATCAATATTTTTCGTATTTTTATTTTCGTTTAAAAAATATAATTATATAAAACCTAAACAATATAATTATGATGTTAAAATCTACAGGGATAAGTGGGGTGTTCCACATATTTTTGGGGATACTGATTCTGATGTTGCATATGGTTTAGGTTATGCTCATTCAGAAGATGATTTTGAAACAATTCAAAAAATATTATTAGCAACTAGAGGTGAATTAGCTTCAGTTATTGGAAAAGAGGGAGCTCCAAGTGACTATCTTGTAAATTTACTGAAGATTTGGGAAACGGTTGATAACAAACATATAAATGAATTATCTCCTCAAATTATAGAAATATGTAATTCATATGCTAATGGAGTAAATAGATATATTGAACTCAACCCAGATAAATTATTATTAGGAGGTTTATATCCTGTTAAAGGAAAAGATATAATAGCAGGCTTTATATATAGAACACCTCTCATGTTTGAGTTGGATTGGTATATAAAAAAAATACTTAATGATGAAAAACCAAATTTCAGTTTTATTGAATCTAAAAATAATTCTTTTTATCCAATGTACGGGTCTAATGTTATAGCTGTCGGAAGAAAAAGATCAAGTGATGGCCATACAAGAATCGCAATTAACTCACATCAACCATGGGAAGGTCCAGTTGCTTGGTATGAAGTCCACTTAAACAGCAAAGAGGGATTAAATGTAACTGGAGGTCTTTTCCCAGGTTCACCAGTTATTTTTAAAGGTCACAATAAAAATATTGCTTGGTCCCATACTGTTAATGATCCTGATTTAGTAGATGTTTATGAATTAATAATAAATCCAAACGATCAAAATCAATATTTGATTGATGATAATTGGAAAAATTTTATCGTAAGTAAAGCTAGAATAAAAGTCAAATTATGGGGTCCATTCAGCTGGACATTCAAAAGAGACGTATTTTGGTCAGATCATGGTCCAGTATTAAAAACTAAACATGGAATTTACGCAATAAGATATTCAGGTCAAGATAAAATAGGTCAAGTTGAACAATGGTATAGAATAAATAAATCTAATAATATTAATGAATTTAAACAAGCTATGAAAATGATGCAAATTCCTATGTTTAATACATTGTACGCTGATAAAGAAGGAAATTTATTTTACATTTATAATGCATTATTACCTAAAAGAGTCAGTGGCTATAATTGGGCTGATATTTTGCCTGGAGATAAATCCAAATTAATATGGAAAGATTATTATGATTTTTTGGATTTACCTCAGATAACAAATCCTGATTCTGATTTCCTTCAAAATTGCAATAGCACACCATATTTAGCAACTATTGGAAATCAAAATCCTCAAAAAAAAATATCTAATGATGCAGGCATAGAGGAATTTCAAACTAATAGAGCTCTTAGGGCAATGGAGTTATATGGAACTGATGCTTCTATTACTAGAGATGAATTTTATGATTATAAATATGATACATACTATTCCAAAAATTCAGTTATGAATTTTGCAAGAAAATCTTTTTTAAAACTATTTTCCTCAAGCGATTCTCTTTTGATCAGTGGCAAAAATATTATTGAAAGATGGGATCTAGGAAATCAAAAAAATAGTAAAGAAGCAGCTCTATGTCATTTAACATTTAAGATAGCATATCATTTAGGTGATTTTAAATATAATCATCAAGAAACAATGCAAAGATTTAAAGATGCTATTTATTTTTTAAATAAAAATTTTGGTAAACTTGATATTGAATTGGGACAATTCCAAAGATTGATTAGAGGAGAAATTGATTTGCCTCTTGATGGTGCTCCAGATGTTTTAAGGGCTATATATTCAGATTTAAAAGATGATAAATGGGTTGCTCATAGTGGGGATTGTTTTTTTCAAATAGTAGATTGGGATGAAAACGGAAACATATATTCAGAAAGTATACATCAATTTGGTTCAGCAACAAAAGATTCTAGATCAAAGCATTATTCAGATCAGTCAAAGTTATTTAGCGATTTGAAAATGAAAAAAGTTTTAATGGATCTTGAAGAAATAAAAAATAATTTAGAAAAAACATATGAGCCGTAAATAAAAGAGGGCCTAACTTAATAGGCCCTCTTAAAGTTTGGGGTGGATGTAGAGTCATCCTCGCCCGATTGACTTGAAGCCCTCTTAATTCACCTCAGTGAGTTAAAAAAGTCCTCCAGAGGTACAATTATGGCTTCGTTTGTCGATATCCAATTGATTACCTCCTTTCACGTTATTTGTTAAAAAAAACTTACATTAATATAATGCGTAATTTTTAAAAAAGTTTCATTTATTTTAAATGTTTTTCTAAAAATGCGCTCATTTCTCTATAAAAATCAAATCTATTTTCTTCATTATAAAATCCATGTCCTTCGTCATCTTTTACCATGTAAGGTACATCAATACCTTTTTGCTTTAAAGCTTCAACAATTTGATCTGATTCTGATTTTTTTACTCTAGGATCATTAGCACCCTGAGCAATGAATAAAGGTACTTTAATTTTATCAACGTGCATTAATGGCGAAGAAGATGCTAATAATTCTTTATCTTTTTCTGGATGACCAACCATTTCATACATCATTTCTCTGTAAAGCTCCCAATATGGCGGCATACTTTCCATGAATGTAAATAAGCTCGATACTCCAACATAATCAACGCCACAAGCATATAGGTCTGGAGTGAATGTTAACCCTGCTAGAGTAGCATAGCCACCATAGGATGCTCCATAAATTCCAATCTTATCAGGATTAGCAATACCTTCATTTATAAGCCATTGAACTCCATCAGTTATATCATCTTGCATTGTTTTACCCCATTGCTTGAAGCTTTTTTCCCAAAATTCTCTTCCGTATCCAGTGCTTCCTCTGAAATTCATTTGAAAAACAGCATAGCCATTGTTTGCTAAATATTGAATTTCAGGATTAAAACCCCATCTGTCTCTTGCCCACGGACCACCATGTGGGTTTACCACAACAGGAAGATTCTTACCATTGCTACCTTTAGGAATAGTTAAATACCCATTAATAGTTAAACCATCTCGAGAAGTATATTTTATTGGTTTCATCTCTGACATATGATTAGGATCAAGCCAGGGACTTAGATCGGCTAGCTTTGTAAGTTCATCTTTTTCAATGTCATAGTAATAATACGTTCCACGAGATACATCACTAAAAGTTACGATTATTGCTTTAGTCTCATCTTTACTTATGTCTGAAATTGCTACTTCGACTCCTTTTAATTTTGATTCAAGATTATTTTGAAGCTTTTCACGCCAATCATCTAAAAAATGTATTTTTCTTTTATCTGTATAATAGCTAACTGCTGTTAATACTTTTCGTTTTTTTGATCTAATTAATCCAGAAACGTCAACTTCATCGTGTTCAAAAATTAAATCTGTTTCTTTAGCAGTGTTTAAATCAAATTTATAGATGGCACTCTTATCTCGGTTTCTGTTTGAAGAAACATATAATTCTTTATTATCAAAAGTAAAAAATAGAGGTGAAACAGAAACCTTGAAGTTTGTTGTTAATATTGGCAAAAATGGATCCGATTCTTCTTCACGATATAGAATACTGGAATTTACACCATCTGAAGTTAACGCAATTCTTAATTTTCCGTCATTATCTGTCATCCAACCCATGATATTACCTGGATTTTCGGCTATTAAACTAAGTTGCCCTGTATTAACATTTAATCTGTATGCATCATGAACTCTAGGATCTCTGTTGTTAATACTGACAATCATATGATCGGGATCTTCATCTAAATCATCAGTAATTCTGGCTTGAATATTTTCAAATGGTGTAAGGTCTAAATCATTTGTACCATCAATGTTAACGGCATAAATATGAATATTTTCATCTCCGCCTTTATCTTGGATATAGGCTATTCTATCATCATTAAGCCAAAAATAACCATATAGGCTTCTATTTGAAGCATTAGTAATTCTTTTTTCTTGATTGTCACCAATGGTTTTTATGTAAACATTCATCATTCTATTACCTTCTTCCCAAGGCTTCATGTAGGCAATTTTTTTACCATCAGGTGATAGTTGAAATGATGATTTTTCTGGATTTTTAAAAAAATCTTCTAAAGGAATTTTTGGTATATCCACAGTACAACCTCCTAAAAATAATACAACTAAAAATATAGTTATTTTTTTCATTAAATTTCTCCCTATATAAACGAATAATATTTAAAATATTATCTAAAATTTAAACTTATTTTAAATATAAATAACTATTAATTAGTCTTAAAAATATATGAAAATACAACAAGTAAAATTTTAGCTAATTACAAATCAACAATAATGATTATAAAACTAAATGATATAATTCAATGAAATTTAATGTTATTTACATATTACAGGTAAGTTGGATTTGATTTATTTAGTTTTAATTTTAAATTTTATTTTTTCGTCTAGTACTGATCAGTTTTTGGTGAAATCCATCAAAATAAATGGTAATGAAACTACTAAAAAAAACATTATTGAAAGAGAAATAAATCAAAAAATTGGTTTTCATTCAGATTCTTTAATTATCATTGAAGATAGAAATAGATTATATAATTTAGGAATTTTTTCTAGCGTTGATATAAACCTAAAAAATAATATTTATGTTATTGATGTTGTTGAATCTTATAAAGTTTATCCTTGGCCCTTAATTAGTTATGATGAAATTAAAAAAGAGTTAAGCTATGGTCCAGGGATTTCTTTGCGGAATTTTTTTGGAAGAAATCAAACATTTATATTTGGGACTTATCTGGTTGGTGAAAAAGGATATCTGTTTTCATATTCAAATCCGTGGGTTTCAGAGGATAGAATTAATATTGGTTTTAAATTATATAATTTGAAGCAGTATAACATATTTTATAATTATAATTATGATTTTTTTTTAAATCAACTGACATTAGGTTTTTCTAACGATGTTTTAAAAAGTTATGATATTCATTTAGGTTTAATGCAAACTGATATTAAAACATTAGATCATATGAACGAAAATTATCAATACATAAAATCAAAATCTTTAAAAAATAAATACATATTTTTGGGACTAAACTATCAGTTTGATGACAGAGATATTTACATAGATCCAAGCTCAGGGAACTTTTTTGATTTATTTTTGAAATATTACAAAGGATATGATAATTCCATAGATATAATTGATATTAGTTTAAAATATAAGAAGTATTTTCCCATAGACGTAAATACT
>CEOW01030284.1_pt1 | contig 18552 bp, 7 predicted proteins | sample 530621 | NCBI WGS metagenome assembly CEOW01 (sample SAMEA2620734, study PRJEB7988) | marine metagenome | isolation source: saline water (ENVO:00002010), including | reverse complement strand
ACACTTATATTCTGTAAATTTGATCCATTTTTCTTTATAGTTACATTTACATTTGAACCTGCTGGAGCAGTATCAACATAAGCGTGAACTTTTTTCAAGCTGTACGCTTTTTGTAAATATAATCTTTTAGTGCCTGTATTCGTTGCTAAAGTATCATCAAAGCGATATGCTTTAATAAATTCTTGTGTTTGTTGTGCAATCCAGTCATAATCACTACCATTATAACTTAGTATCTCTCCCGTGTTCGCTGTATTAGTATTTAAATGCGTATCTACATTTGCATCATTATAGCCGCCTGCCGAAGATACTTCTTGTTGTACAAATGCTGTAGTTGCAAGCTGAGTAGTATTTGTTCCGCTACTTGCCGTGGGAGCAACAGGCGTACCCGTAAATGTAGGGGAGTTTGCTGTTGCTGCGTCTGTTATGCCATAGCCCGCTAATGTTGTGGGCTTCCCTGATAAGCTACTAAAAGCTCCGTCAAAACCGCTTGGGTCTACAGAGCTTGGATTGGTTTGTACCCACTGATTCGAAGTTCCGTCAGCATAGTAAACATAAAGTACAAGAGCATCATCATCAAACCATAAATCTCCTGCAGAAGGACTACTAGGAGCGTTTCCAGATACAGATACATTTGCGCCTGCACTAAAGCCTGATATTGCTGATTGAACAAAAGCTGTTGTTGCAAACTGAGTTGTATTTGTACCACTAGCGGCGGTCGGACCCGACGGAGTTCCGGTAAAAGTAGGACTAGCTAAAGGTGCGGCATCTGTAATACCGTATCCTGTCAGAGTAGTCGGTTTTCCAGTAAGAGCACTGAATGCACCACTAAATATCTCTGATTGATTTGCAAGTCTAATCCAGTTTCCAGCATGAGCAAAATATGCGGCCCCTGTTGCATGAACGTGGGCAAACATACCATGATAAGTTGTAGCACTTGGTAAGTTGCTTACATTTGAAAACATATTGGCAAAGTAAGCTTTACCAGTAGTTATAAAGTCATTGCTACCAATATCTGCATCTGCCCCAGTTGTTAGAGCGTCTGTAATACCGTATCCAGATATAGTAGTTGGTTTACTACTTATATTTGAAAATGCTAAACTCGGAGGAGTATAACTAAACACTCCAGTGCTGTTATCATAGCTAAGAGTACCTCCCCCTGATGCAGAGTTTGAAGTTACACTAAAATCAGTTAAAGAAGTAAAACTACTAATTGCTCCAGTAACAAATGCTGTTGTTGCAAACTGAGTTGTATTTGTGCCTGCATTAGCAGTTGGTCCCGCCGGAATACCTGAAAAGGTGGGAGAAAACAAAGGGGCTTTTGTTGCTAAATTTGTAGTAACTGTAGAAGCAAAATTAGCATCATCATTTATTGCTGCGGCTAACTCATTTAATGTATCTAGTGCTCCTGGAGCAGAATCAATAATTGCATCTATTTTTGCTTGAACGTGTGATTCTTGTATTTGCCATTCTGGTACTCCAGAAACTGTTAAAGTTATGTGAGAGTTTCCAGAATTAGTTGTGCCTTCAGAAGTATAAGTAAAGCTTTTTACTTTCTTATCAAATGCGTTACCAGATGAACGAGTAAAAGAATTTTGATTTACAGCTTGTGTAGTATTATCATGATAAGTAAGAACTCCAATAGTGGGGTCATTTACTCCTGTGCTACTAAATGATTCTAAAAATAAAGCAGGACTTATATTTACTGTTCCGCTTGGTAATCCTGATGAGAGAACTAATCTAGTATCTGATGCTCCGCTTGCAGGAATAGTAATATTACCCGAAGAGCTAGAAGCAAATGTATTATTTAGTGGAACTATCGTTGTTCCTGCTACTTGTTTATAGAGCCCACCCGCATTTGTATCTATCCATATTTCATCAAATGCACTGAAAGTTGTGGGAGCATTATCTTGAAAGTATACTTTAGAAGACGTTCCTATGGCTTCTTGTACTTTTGAAGTTGCAAAAGCAGTTGTTGCTAGCTGCGTAGTATTTGTAGCAAGTGCTGCCGTGGGAGCTGTAGGAGTTCCTGTTAAAGCAGGAGACGCTATAGGTGCTGCATCAGTAATACCATATCCAGAAAGAGTAGTAGGTCTACCACTTAAGCTTGAAAATTGACCACTAAACGCATCGGTAATACCATAGCCAGATAAAGTAGTAGGTTTACCGGTGAGAGCACTAAAAGTACCATTAAAAGCATCCGTAATACCATAGCCAGATATTGTGGTTGGCTTACCTGTTAGCTGAGCAAAAGATACTGTGGTTAAAGCATCTGTAATACCATAGCCCGCTACTGTGGTAGGTTTACCTGTTAATGAACTAAATGCTCCATCAAAAGCATCAGTAATACCATATCCAGCTATAGTACTTGGTCGACCTGTTAAAGAACTAAATACTCCATTGAAGGCATCAGTAATACCATAGCCTTGAATTGTATTTGGTGTTGCTGTTAAATCACTAAAAGCTACACTTGTAAGTGCATCAGTAATACCAAAACCTGCTACTGTAGTAGGCTTTCCTAAAATTTGTGCAAAAGTTACACTTGTAAGTGCATCAGTGATACCGTAGCCCGCTACTGTGGTTGGCTTACTTAAAACTTGTGCAAAAGTTGGTCGATATACTACATAATCTAGCCCTTGCCAGTTAGTAGATCCATCACCAATTTTAAATTTATCAGTATTAGTTTCATACCCCAACTCTCCTGCACTTAGAGTTGGATTAACACTTGTCCAATTAGCTGAAGTATCTCTTCTTATTTGTATTCGTGCTGTCATTATGCAGAACCCCCATCAAGAGTTATTATCACATCACTGGATACGCTGGATGCAGTGCCACCATCAACCACAAAATTTACGATGCCACCAGCACCTCCAACTCCTGATTGATTTACATTTCTAAATTTTTGTGTAGAGGTATCGTACGCAATTACTTGGTTTTGTTGAGGACTAGTGATAGTAACATCAGTTAGTCCTGATAACGTTTGAGAGCCTGCTTGCTGCTTTACAAATGCTGTAGTTGCAATACTAGTATCATTGCTTGATGTAGCCGGTGTAGGAGCTTTTGGATTTCCGGTAAGAGTCGGGGAAGCTAGAGGGGCTTTTAGAGTTAAACTAGAAGTTACTGAACTAGCAAAATTAGAATCATCGTTTATTGCGGCAGCGAGCTCATTTAGCGTATCAAGAGTCCCAGGCGCCCCACCAATTAAACTATTTATTTCGTTGTTTACAAAAGACTGAGTAGCAAATGAACTCAAGTCCGGAAATGTCATAGCAAAAACACCAGTGCTACCATTATAACTTAGTGCTCCGTCCCCTGAAGGAGTTGTATTTATAACAGATAAATCACTTCGTTCTATTTTTCTTTCATTAAGTGTATAAGTATCTATCGCCGAAGTACTAAATAAAAATATTTGAGTAGTAGAAGTTGCTACTCCTATTTTAATAGTTGTAGTACTTTTTGTTTGGGTTACTGCTCCAGCACTTGTTAAATGAACTAAGTTTCCTGCAGTAAGTCCAGAAAATCCATTTACTATACCATGTATAGTTACATTTACACTGTTTGGAGCACTAGTTGACGCTGTAGAAAAACCTACAAAAGCTTCAGAAGTATTAATTGCATTTACTGTTGCAACTCTACCGTCTGATAATAATTTTACAGGATCTAAAAAGGCAACTTGACCAGCAACTTCAAAACTTCTTTGTAGAGCATTAAGACCACTTTTTGCAAATCTTTCTTCAATAAGAGTGTTTGCAAAATTTGAAGGAATTTGATTATCTTCTGTTCCTACAGAACTATTTGCAGGAAGAAGAACACCGCCACTAGAAGTTGCCGATAATGAAGCTTCTCCAATTGTAATAGTGTCGCCAGAGAAAAAAGCATCTTTTACATAAAGTTCTTCGAATGCTTGATTTTGACTGCCTAAACTAACATTATAAAAGGTTGCTGTTTTTTGATTCGGAGCTTCACCAAAAGTATATGTGCCCCCTGCAGCTAAGCCCGTAGGAAAAAGATTCCCATCTAAATATAAGTTATTCCAAGCATTAGAATTATTTCCTAAATTTTGAGTGACTCCGGTTTTAGGAACTAAATCTACATTTAGATTCTGAAGTTCATTTTGTACCCAGCTACTGTAAACATAGTAATTAGAGCTATCTCCTGGCGGTAGCGCTGTAACATTACCTGGAGTGGTGTCTCTAAAAATTGGGCCTGTAAAAGCTGTTCCTGCAGCGATCGGCATTTTACTTGCCAATCCTGAAGTTTGATTTCCTAAACTACCCGTAGCATTATCTGCTGTATTTTGAGCAGTAGTTATTTTGACTTCTAAATTATGGGCTAAAAACTTTAATTCTTTTTCTACTCCTACAATTCCTTGCTTGAGTGAAATAAAGTTTCCATCAATTTCTGGGATTGTAAGAAGCTCTTCATTTGGTTTATGAGCAACAGAAGTAGTTTGATTATTTTTATGCTCGTAAGATTGGTCAGTAACTTTTGTAACTACAGTTACATTTTCACTAACCTTAGCCTCCCACTCCCCAGTACCATTGGCCCCACCCTGCTTATCATAAATATATTGAATTCCATTCCGAGTAACCGGAAGAGAAAATTGATCAGCAGGGTCTGCATACGCAGGTACTGGAAGAGCGGGCGATGTACGAGAATGTGCCATCTAACTTAGGATCCTGCAGTTGTGTTGTCCTGTAGCTGCACTGACCAAGTAATCTGCAAAGTATCTGCAGTTGCTTTGTTTACTGGATCGAATGTTGTTCTGCAAAGCATTGTTTGAGTCAAAGGTCCTCGAGTAAATCCATAAGGAGCGGCTTGTATGCTTTTTGCTTGTGCAGTAAGGACTCCATCAATCGGAGGAAACTCATTTCCGCCTGCAGCTGAATACTCAAGCTCGTCTCCTAAGGCTGTTAATCTTGCCTGAGTAGGAGTAGCAACGCCGTTTCTAGTATCAATATGAGCAATATTATTTACATCTGCATCGTTATTAGTATACGTTCGATTACCAACGTCAAAGATTCCTAAATCTTTAATGTGCTTGTTAAAAATACCTGCTTCAGTGATTGGATAAACTCTGTTTTCTGGTGCAATGTTACCGTCTGCATTTGTGGTATGAATTCGATTATAATCATTCTCTGGACGAGGATTATTTTCTTTAAAAGTTGCAACATATACAACTCTATCTCCATTTTTCTTGTTACCAGCTACTGCATTAGGAGAGTAGCTCTGTCCAGGGACTTGATACGCAACAAATGCATTGCCAGTACCACTGTTGTATCGAGCATGTTGATCTCCTGCACCCGCATTTGTTACAGTAAGACCTCCAACTGTTGCATAGTCGTTTTCACCTTCAGGATAGCCTTCGGGCATAGTATCTTTTCCGTCCGCAACAATACTAGAACCAACTAACTCCCCTTGGAAAATACCGTCTACAGCTGTACCAAATTGTACAAATTCTGTACCTCTTGTACCTCCAGCAGCAATTTTATGGTCAGTAATTAAACCTGTTTGAGTAACTCCTTGAGGCTTGTCTTCTTCTGCTCCTACAAAGGGGAATCTCGCAGTGTAAGTATTGCCAGAAACATCTAGAACTGCATAGCCGGCTTCTTGAGTCGTTGTTGGTACACCAGCTTGTGCATAATTAGATCCTGCAGGGAGTGCAAGTCCGTCTCCGTTTGTATATAGCAAATCAATATTATGCTCTATTTCTCTTTCATAGAAGGCTCCAATTTGACCTCTACTAATGCCTAACAAGCCTACACCTGCTTCAGTATACGGACCTACACCATTAGCAAAACCTGTGGTGTTGTCGATATTAGCATCTACACCTCCAGCGCCTCTAGTCGCTGCTGCTCCGAACGGCCCCATCAAATTTCCATCAGCACCGGAATCTTGCATCTGAAACTGAGACTTAACATGAGTATGCGTTGGGTGATTCGGCATATTTGCAACAGTACTATAAGTTGTTAAATCAATCTGCTGAATATATTTTACATCAATATATAAATCAGTGTTGCCTGCAGCAGGAGCATTTGCTCCTAGTCCTTGACTAAGAGTAATTGTGGTTAGAGTAGAATGAGGAGTAGAAGCCTCGATATTTGTAATTGTAATATTAGAGCCAGAAATATCTGTAGAAGCAGGAGAGCTGTTTCCTACCTCAACTATTTGTAGTCCTTTTCTAAGTCTTTTTACAGTAAGACCGCCATCACTTCCTGTTGATATTCTTAGTTTTGTAGCATCAGAAGGATCTTGAATTGCAACATTGGCTCCATTTCCATCAACACCTCGTTGAAGTCTTACATTTTCAAGATTTGAGTAGTCACCTGCTTTTGTGGTATCTTTCATCAACTGAACACGAAAGCCTCTCTCATCTTGAAGCATACGATCATAGAGTTCTGGAGTTGCTGCCTTTTTTCTTGAAGTAGCGGCAGCACTGCCTGTGCGTCCTGCTATTAAAGGCAAGTTATCAAAGTTAACAGAAGTATATGTATCTTTATTGCTACGGGCGGCTGCTCCAATTCCGACTGCCATATGGCTCATCATTCGAGGCATTTTATGCTTGCCCGCGCGATCTTGGCCGTCGTCAATCATTCTTCCAATGATATGCGCGATACCGGCACGAGTTACTTTATTTCGAATTGTTTTATGTTGCTTTACCTTACCATCTTTATCACGAAGGACTAGGTTCACAACACCTTTTAAGCGACAATCGTCTTGGTACATTTAAGTTTCTCCTTTAAAATTGGCGTGATCTGCCAGGGGGTATTGCGGCAACATATGGTTCTAAAAAATATGCTCCTCTCGTATATTCTTCGTCTCTCATCCAAATAACTCCTTTTTCAGAGGACGATAGAAATTCTGTAATACCTTCATCATTTTTCTCAGTTTTCTTTGAAGTAACAGTTTGAGTAGTAATCTCATGTTCTGGAATTAACTTTTTGAAAACTAAGGGTTCAAATTTATCTTTTACGTTTGCTCGTTCTGTATTAAAGCTAAACTTAGCAGGGCGAGACAATAAAAACTCTTTTAGATCCCCTACTGTTTTTAGTGGTTTTCTTATTTCTCTATCAAAAAAATCATTAGAAATAAGTATTTTATCTCTTAAATTTTTTCCGATCTCAAAAGAGTGTCTTTCATCTCGAATAAAGTTTCTATCAGTAAATAGCTCACTTTTAGCTGCTATAATATTTATTCTCGCCTTTGCTTTTTCTGTATTTAGTAATTTTTTAACTTCAATAAATCTTTTATTATCATTGTAAAAAGCAAACTCATTAACTATACTAGGTTTAAAAGTAAAAAACACATCACTAGCGCCACCTTTATCTCTGTCTCTACTAATTACTGATAGTCTATTTACTTTTATTTCGCTTTTTGCAGGTATGACATTGTCTTTTACTTTAAATCTGTCGTCATGTATTGGTTTAGTTACAATTTTTGTAAGCCTTAAATCATTTAAAACACCAAGCACTTCTGGTTTAACTTCTCGTAAAATATCAACATCAGAAATAGCAAGCAGGCTTTCTGTAAGTAGTCTTGCTTTTCCTGCTAAAACATTATTAATTACAGTTGTTTCGTTCTCGATGTTTACACCTGGCTCTAGAGATATAAAATCTTTTTCTTTTAAATAATTTTGTAAAGGCTTACCAAGTTTATTAAATCTTTTACTTATAGACTGTATTCTTTCATTTTGAAGTCTTGCTTTTGCTAATCCTAGTAAAAATTCTTTTACGTCTGCTACATTTAATCGTAATTTATTCGGTCCAAGTTGAGGTTTATCTACAACTTTAACTTTATTTAATACTGCTTTATTTGTTTCAAGTCTTGTTTCGATTTTTGAAAAAAATCTGTCTATATTTAAAATAAATCTAGAAGGGTTATTTAGTAAATTACTAATAATATCTGCTTCTTCCTGATCAAATAATGATATATGTTTTGTTACTTTCATTATTTGTTTTATAATTTGTGTAGGTATTTCAGTCGTAACTTTTAAAGAATTAGTTGACTTCGAAAAAACTTTTTCGGTGTTTAATACTCCTTTCGGAGTCAACACAAAATTTCTTGCTTTTAAAACTTCTTTTAGGCCTTTATTTAACTTATCTTCATATAAATCTGTTGCTTCTATATTTTCTGACTTCTCATTTATTGTTTGTAAAAATACTATAAATTCATTAATTTTTAATCTATTACGTACAACTCTCGCTTTGGGAGTTAAAATTTTAGAAATAGTATCTACTTTTTGTACTGGCAAATTATTAGTTTTTATTACGTTTATAATCTGACTAATAAGTTCAGCTAACTCTCCTTCTCCCTTAAGGTCGACTGCTTCATTGGCAGGAAGATCTCTAGCACGTATTACTTCTACTGCACCTGAGGGGTCAAAGGGCGTATTTATTCCTATATTAGTTGGAGGAAAGGATCCATTTTTAACATCATAAAAATACAAATTACCACTTCTATTAACTACATTTGAAAAGGTACCGACGCCGGGAACGATAAACGTACCTGACTCTGGTATTCCCGTGTACGCTTGGTCGTTAAATAGAAAAGGCCCAAGTTGTTGGCGGTACTCCGGCATCCACCAGTATACATATCCAGTAGAACCGTCTGCAAGTTCACCAAATCTGTTATTTATCTCATCTTTGTTCCAAAAAGGAAAAAATCCGTTTTGGCCTCCAGCAATCAAGTAAGGATCTAAGGGAATTACTCCATTTTCATCCCCATACAATACATGTTTATTCGATAAATCACCTAGAGGATCGCTCGGGTTTTGGCTATTAGTTGTATTAAAGTATTCGCCCGGAACTGCTCTCCAGTAACCGGCTCCTACAGTACCCGACGGTATTACAGGAAGTGAGGCCGGGTGATTGGTGTGTACAAATTCGTATGCATCTTCACGCTGATTTGGATGAGGAGGCATACCAGTTACATCTCTACCCAGCCCAGCAATCATTCCGTAATCTTTAGAAACTCTATTTGCTAGCGCATAGTTAGGAAATTTTTGTCCTATACTTAGTCGATGAAACTCTTTTTTCTCTAGCTTGCTTAATCTTACAACTGAAATTGCTTTTTGTACTGCTTCAAATCTACTTTCATGAGAGAGTTCTTGAACATTATCACTAACTTTAAACAAACTTCTTAGTGCTTTTTTCTGTTCCAGTTGAAATCGAGAAACTGTTGCTACTACATCTTTTTTGGCTCTTGTTGTCTCGAATTGTAAAATATCTTGTATTTTTAAAACTTCACGAATTTTTTTAGACTGTACAGTAGTTAGTATGTCTGTAATTTTTACAGTATTTGCAATTTCTTCTCTTAGAACTATGAAAATATCTATTGCTACATCAAAAAGACCGGGAACATTTGATGCTACATTAAACAAAAGAGGCGCATTGCCTCCGTCTACTCCTGAAACTATTGGGTCGTTTGATAAAGCTGTAGAGCCCATTCTCAGACCGTTTGTAGTAATATTCTGAAATCTAGGATCGTCTTTTGCCTGAGCTAATAATATTTTTATATCAAAATCAGCCATTTAGATCACTATATTTATTTGATTTGATTTCACCTCTGTTAATTTTGGGGAATCTTCTATCAAAGAAAAGAATACCGCAGTATTAGTTTTTCTAGTTTCTAAGTCCGGAGTTGTTAAAGTAGCTTTTTTTAATACAGGGCTATTTCCTGCATTTGCTTCAAACAGTATTAAATTCTTTTTCACGATCCAAAATCATCTCGGACTTTTATATCAATTAACTCAAAGACACTCATTATCTCTCCGTTTGCAAGAGTAAATTCAATTTCTCCTTCATAAAAACCTTCATCTGGCCCCGGGCCGCTTGAAGGCGCCAAGAAACTAGAAAGAGGGAAGACTAAAAGCCCTGCTGCTAGATTAGAGGTAACTGTATCTAAAGGAATAGTTGCTAGTATTGTGGTGGTAGCTTTTTTACGTACACGTAAATTTATGGTGCCAGACCCCACAAAAGCCTCTCCAGTATCTGAGCGAGTCACAGTCGCTTTTAGCTGCGGTCCTGTATCTCCTTTTACTACTTGAATTATATCCATTTATTTTAACGTACTCCTAGAGGAGGCTTTTATTACAAGTTAAAATGATTATATCAATCCTCACATGAAATGTCAAGAGTTATTTTTTAGTGGTTATATGAAATCTGGACCTGAGTACCATTGTACTAAAGAGTACCTAGTACCTTTTGTAACTGGAAATACTTTATGTTTTAAGGAAGAGCCAAAAATTATTATTGTACCGCGAACTTTTGCGCCCGGATGCCAACTAAAAATTTCTTTTTCATTCCAATAGTCTCTAATATGTAGGTCTCCTCCTTCATAGGCATCAGGATCAGAAAGTTGAACAGTAACAGAAAGTTTTCGTTGTAGTGGATGATCTACATTACAATCTCTATGCCAATCATAATGTTCTTCTTCCTCATATATAGTAAACTGAGGTTTTTCTCTATAAGTGAGATGAAAAAACCAATTATTAAGTACATTTGCTTTTGAGACATAATTAAATAAAAGGTTGTCTACCCACCCATCTTGAGCAAGCCAAGCAATTCTGCCCTTTCTCATATTTTCATCTATAAGATGATCATTTTCTATTGTGCCTTGTTGTATTGTTTGAGTTAATCCTTCAGTTATAATTGCATTACAAATATCTGAAGATAACTCTCCCTCCCACAAAGAGAAGGGAGTATTTTCTAGTTTTTTCATTAAGTAAGATTTCCAAGTACTACTCTTGGGTTAGTAGCGCTACTATCAAATATTTGTATTCTATTATTTGCGCCATCCATAAATATTCTGGATCCCCCCGAGCTGGTGGATATTTCAAGCTGCTCTGCTCCGATTGCATTTGCAAAAATTATATCTGCATTTATAAGTGATTGTTGTTGCCAACTACTACCGTTCCATCTAAAGCCTCTTTGTACGTTGTTAGAGTTTGCAACAATTGCCACTGCTCCTGTTGCATAAGTACCGCTAGGAATACTATTTGATGAAGGAGTGCCGCTGCCCGATTGGTTTATGTACAAGAAACCGCTTGAACCATCAGAGCCCGGTGTGCCCGGCGTACCTGGTGTACCCGGAGTACCATTAGAGCCGGGATTACCTGGTGTACCATCGGTTCCCGGATTACCTGGTGTACCATCAGTTCCCGGATTACCATCAGAGCCCGGAGTACCATCAGATCCCGGATTACCATCAGCTCCCGGATTACCATCAGCTCCCGGATTACCATTAGAACCCGGTGTGCCGGGCGTACCTGGTGTACCCGCCGGACCAGTAAGCTGAATGTTCGGGGCTACAAGTTGAATTGTTCCTGCGCTGGCATCAAATTTAAAATAGTTAGTGCTATTTCCAACTACAAAATCACCTGAGCCGTCCATGTAAAAACCGGGATCATTATCATTAAATGCAGTTTTATTTACACTATTTATTTTTCCAGATCCAGGAGAAGTAGAGGTTCCAACCGTTATTCTATCTCCTGCCGTTATAGCATTACTAATAGTTGTATTTGCAGCGAGTGTATCAGCAGATAAAGTACCACTTATAATTGCACTACCATCAATAAAGTCTGTTACTAGGCTACTCCAGCTAGTTGCGGATACGGGTCCATTTGCACTTGCATCGTTTGTTCTAGATCCCTGATAGATACGAGTTCCTGCTGTTGTTCCTTGAATTAGTGTTACTTTATCATTCGGGGAAAGGAATCCGTCTACAGAGGCTTGAATTACTTTAAGTGCAGCAAACTGAGCAGTAGCATTTGTTAAAGAACTATTTACCCATGCAGGTCCATGAGTTGCTCCTACATTTGAAAAAGAAAAACTTACTCCATCTCTAACTGCTTGTTTTACTTTTGCGAATCTTAAAGTTTTGGTTTCAATTACTGTATTATCTTCTCGATCAAAAATTTCTACTTGAAGAGATGCTTCTGTTATAGATCCTGTAGTAAAAATAGCAGAGTTACTTGTACTTAGACTAACTATGCCTGTACTGCTAATAGATCCCACACAGTTTGTGGCTGTTCCTAGAGTTAAACCAAAAGTATTTGCATTTGTTCCAGTAGAGGAAAAAGTATATGCTGTTCCGCCTTTACTAACTGTGAAACTAGTAGAAAAGTTATTTGCGGTTCCATCAACAAGTCCATTTTCATCAGCTACAAATAAGTGAAAATCATTGCTGCCAGTAGAGTTATAAGCAGGCGCTCCATCTGTTCCATCCTGTGGAGTTGTTCCATCTACTCCTGCTTTTGATTTAAATATTGTTTGCGATACTTTTCTAGGAGCATCAATATGTATAAGATCCCCCATAGGATCTCTTCCTTTTATGCTCCAAGTAATAGTTTCATTTTGACCAGTTAAACCTCCCTGAAGAAGAGCTGCATCTGCAATAGTAACTACTTGAGGACTAGAAGTATTGCCATAAGTTCCTGTTGCTGTAATATTTCCTGCTACAAGATTAACATCTGTATCAGTTACAGAATCAATATACCACTCTCCATCTCCTATGTTGGCATCCAGAGTCGGACCTCCTCCAGAATTTGCAGTTCCATTACTTGTACCAATGTATTTACCCAGTGTGCTGCCGAAGAAAACTTCCATAGTTGTCGAACTATTTGGCACAGTATTTCCAGAGGTTGTTCCATCAGATGCAGCACTCAGAGACACAGTATTATTTGGTATGTTTATAGTTACTGCAGGGGATCCAGGACCTAAAGTTAATATTGGAGTACTATCTGTTGCAGAAATAACTGGGGTGCTTAAATTTAAAGAAACTTGAACTTCAACTAGTGTTATATCTACAGGAGATCCTCCCGCAGGATTAGCGAACTTAAGACCAAACTTATTAGGAGAAGTAAGTACCAGTCTATTAGGAGGAATGCCATTACTATCTGTTTGATTTGTCCAATCTTTAAGAACATCATTATTTTGATTTACAAACTTAAACTTTGCATCGCTAGGAAAATTGAATGCCGTGGCATCAATAGTTATAGAAGATGGAGTAGCTGTTTGTGTGCCTCCTGTACCAACTGTATAAACTATACTATTATCGTCTGGCACAATAGAAACAGTTCTTCCTTCTGTTCCTGAGGCGCCATCTTTTACTTTTACTATACTAAAAGTTGTTGATAATTGCTTATCAACGTTGTTTGGATCATTTTTCTCTCGAACAGTTATAGTAAAGTTTACAGGATCTCCAGCAGTTGCTCCTATTCCAAACTGTATAGCTTCAGTTGTATCAGATGAAGCACCAGCAATTTGTTTTGTAAACCTTTTTGTAACTACATCCGCATCTACAAAGTCGGTGTCTGCCTGAAAAATTGTTCCTGTGGTGCTACCAAAGTCTCCTGTTACTTTGAACTGTGGAGTAGTAAATCCAGCGGCTTGTCCTGTTAAAGTTATATCATTATATGCTGTTAGTAGAGTACCATCATTTTCATAGTTTAAAACTGCAACATTTGAATCAATTATTAAACTTCTAGGAGGAACTAACTCTGTATCTGGTATACAAAAACTTTGAAAAGAACCAGATAAATTTAGTTTTCCAATAAGAAAATCTTTTCTGTAGCCTGGACTTAATTCATCTGCATAGTGAGCAGAGCCTACCTGTACGCCTCCGATAGACCCATCAGCTTGACGTTCAGTTCCTCCACCAATAGCTGTTGTTGCAAAACCTTTCGAAACGCCACTTACAATTTGAATGCTTCCTGGTGTGCCAGGAGTTAGCCCACTAGGAGCAAGAGTTTGAAAATACGGACCAAAAGAAGATGTTCTAGCTACTTCTGTAATTACTCTTTTAGAGTGCTCTGTAGTAGAAGTATTAAAGGCAGACTGTTGAAAACCTTGAATTAATACATCATCACCTACTTCAAACGGGATGTCTGCTGGGGTAAGATATCGTATTTTTATAACACCATTATCATCTATAACTGTTGCTTGATTAATAGGGTGAGTGTTATATTCAAAAGCTCTGTCAATAAACATAACAGTATCGCTTTCTATAAAAGAAATTTTTGCTGCAAATTTTTCTGAAAATTTAATTACATTTGTAGGCGAGTAATTAGTAAGAAACTGAGTCGAAGTTCCTACAACTTTTGAAGAGCCATTTTCAATTATTACTCCTCCAGACTTTTTTGACCAGATATCTACATTACCAAATGCATAGTTTCCTGAGTCTGCAGGATCATTTATATTATATCTTTTTTGTGTAGATTTTATTTGGTCATACCAATAATCTACATTAAGGACCGGATCCATAATGTGATTAATTAGTCTTATCTGAGGGGAACCGTCATAATGTCTTAGAAATACAAATGCTTCTGTATTATCAAAAAGACTTGTATTAAACCAGCTTTCATTTATAAATTGTCCTAGTAAAGAGTAATCGACTTCATTTGTTCCAAGCGTAACTGACACTGAGCCAGCTGCTCTTCTATCATTTGGAGAGCGAAATGCTACAGGATTCTTTTCATATTTAAAAAGTTTACTTCCTACTGCTGTAGTAATTGCAGTGGCAGAATTTACTATTGCTCCTTCTTCAATTATCCCTTTATGTCTATCAGTACTTCCACCGAAAAAATCTTCAATTTCTGCAACAACAACAGCTGGTTTTGAAACTCTGCCTCTATCGTTAAAAGCAGAAACAGTAAAGGTATACTTTCCTTCTGGTACTTCTAAGTATTCTATGGAGGTTGTTGATGTAGAACGTACATTTTCTTGACCGGGCACAGTACTAGTAACTTCATAGCCTCGAACAGAGGGTGCATTTAACGGAGGATCCCACCTTAAAATTATTTCTTCGCCAGGAGTTTCAAACTTAGGCGCACGCAAAACTCTTAGTCCTCTGGGAGAGGGTAAAGTTGTGCTTGGATCTAGGTCAGGGAATAATGGGTCTGGAGTTGCCGTAGTAAAGTTTGTTTCTATAGTATCAAATTTAACATTAAAGTGCTCTATAGCTGCAATAGAAAGTATATTCTTTTCTTCCTCTATAATTTTTACTATTCTATATTGTTTGTAAGATGCTTCTGTTTCTAACTCATCTTTTAAAGCCCAGATCTTACCAATATTTGCTTGAGAGTCATTATAACTAGGATCTGAAGCTAATTGAGTAGTTGTTAAAGTATTTCCTAGAGTATTCCCAGCTGCACCGGATTGTTGACAAATAACTTCTTTTACAAACGTTTCAGAAGCATCTTGTAAAAGTAGAGGAACCCCGACTAACTCCGTATCTACAGAAGTTCCTGCACAGGCACTAGAAACAAATTTATCATAATCTGCATCTGTCCAAGCACCTCCAGTACCGGATCCTCCACTATCAATAGTTATTGTATTGCCTAAAGAATCAAACCAATAATTTATAGCGGTCCCCTCAGAGACAAAACCTTGTCCTGATATAGTAGCCCCTCTTTTTACAATTACTTTTCTTTTTGCTAAAAGTAAAGCAATTTTATATTGTCCTGCAGCACCAACCGGAGTTCTGTTACCTTCTAAATCTTCAGCTAAATTTCTATCAAAAACTATCGTTGTTACCCCAGAATTATCTGTTGTAACACTCTTTGTTCTTCCGCCAAAAGAGTAACCAAAATCATGGTTATCTTGTACATTTATCAAATCCCCTGGCGCTAAAAAAGCACCATTAATACTTGTTTTAAATGTTACAATATCTGTTTGATTAATAGAAGTCCAAAGTTTCCATCTTCCAAAACGAATGGCTTGCCCTTCAGAAGTACAACCAAAAGCTACCGCCTCATCTTTTATTACTTGTCCAGTTTTAACAATATTTTCTCTATCTTCTACGAATAAAGGCTCTAGTTTAAAATGGTTACTAGGATTGTTCCACTGGACAACTACTTGATTTACTCTTTTTTGGGTGCTTGTAAATTCATGGTTAAAAACTCCATCAATTATATTTGATCTATTAAAATTATATACTGGGGTTTTAGGCTCATCTATTATGGGAGTTAATTGACCGTCCATCCAATATAACATACCACGGAATATAGTTGCCATGTCTTTGACAACTTTAAAAACATCAACAGCTTTTTGTAAGTACAAATTAGCTGTAAAACGAGGCTCTACTCCTCCTTTTCCGTCTGAAACTAATTCGTCACAGTATCTTGCAATTTTATACAGAGAAAATATATCAATATCTGTATCTCTTACATACTCTCCTACTCCATAACGATTATTAGTAAGTATATCATAAAAAACCCAAGCTGGATTATTTGTATAGTGTTTTTTATCTGTAAGCTCACCAGTAAATAATCCATTATATAGTCTAGCAGCTTCGGGGAAAGACCCAAGCTGCTCTTTACCTTTCAGTCCTCCTGTAACATGATCCGCTGTGATCATTCCAAACTCTTCACGAGGAGTATAGTTTTTAGGGATGCGAACTTTTAATCCATAACACTCGTAGGATCTTTTAGGTAAACTTGTAAATTGTCTTGTATTGAATGAAACATGAGCCATTGAAGTATAAGGATAGTTTAATCTTTCTTTTATGATTCCGAAAGCATTAGGTATTCCAGACGCTTGCATAGCTTGTATTTTTGGAACACCAGGACTATCATCCTTTTGCTCATAGTTTATACTTAGATCTCCACCTACACCATATTCTGAATATGAGTGAGCTCTTCCAGTAGGATCATCGGTAGTATTACCGCTCTCTGTCAATCTAACTATAGTTAGCCTAAAAGCAGAAAAAGGCTGATACTGTTCTAGATTAATAGTATGAGTAAATGCTACCCCTGCCACCTTTTTTGCGCCGTGCGCAAATATAGGAGTTCCTTGGGCAGTTACATCAGTAAGAACACCATTAATTAGTACCTCCCCTGCTGATGCACCGCTACGAGGGCCAGCAACTCCGCCGCTTACAAAAGCAGTAACTCCTCCAGTTATACTACTTTGACTTCCTGATTTTCTTAAAGTGTTACTAAATGCCGCACTTATTTCATGCGTTCCTTCTAAGAACCCTACACTTGTATATGTTGAAGTTGTTCCGTCTCTTACTGATAGATGAATTACATAAGCAGCACCAGCTGCTTGTTTTTTAGCATCATCCATATTCATAGCGTAAAGACCGCTAGTATATTTAAATAATAGTTGTATGGTATCTATAGTGCCCGCATTTGCTCCAGTATATTCAATAACTGCAGGCACTCCTGTTTTTAACTCACGAGTATTAGTTGTACTTAAAGGAACAGAGGTGGAGCCTACAGTTCCTGATATACTTTGAAGAGGACGCTGATCTTTAGAGCCAGATACAAATTGATACCCTGAAGATCTAAATTTATTAGTATTTGGATTTGAATGAGAACTATTATTGTAGACTACTTTTGTAATTGAAAATGTTTTATTACTAAATGAATAAACGGGTCCGGCTAATTGTATTTCCTTGCCGGAAATAGACGAAATCTTAAAAAACTGAGAAAATTTTAATTTTAGATTGCTTCTACCCGCGCTGTCAGTTTCTTTTATCCACTCAAATCCATTATCTAAAGTAGGAATTTGAAGTTGAATAGTAATTTGAGTATCGCTAAAAGCAGAAATTGTGCCTGTTATTTTTCGATCTTCATCTTTGGAAAATACAGTTACTAAACCGTCACCCGAAGCTACTCTATCTAACTGAGCTATGTCTCTTACAGAGTAATTTGTCACTAAGTTGCCGCGAGTGTTTGAAGTTCCTACACCTCTAAAATCTCCATCTAATACTAAATTGAAATTTATTTCTCGATTAGTGTAAGTACTATTTGAACTATCCGAAGAGCTACTCTCATTATATGTTAGAGGGCCTTCTCCGGGTACAGCAGGTGTCGCAGCAGCTTGATCTTCTACCTCAAATACATTATGAAGAAGTATATATCTTTTGCCAGCAGTTGCATCTTCAGTGCTAGGAGCATAATCAAAAAGCTCACCTCCATATTCATTTATTATTGCTCGAGTTGTTACAGTAGGATCTCTACTAACAGTTTCTCCTGCTACAGAACTATAACCGGTTTCAGTATCATCATAGATTGAATCATTATCTAAAAATATACTTCTTCCGCCATGAACTAAGCCAGCAATTGGACCTTCACTAATTATATCTGTGATTCCTATTGCTTGCTCTGTATGACCTTGTCGGGCACTTATAGTTCCCGCACCTGTGTCAATATTGTCATAATTATTTGGATAAGGCATTGAATTTCCTATCTAAAACTAAACTGAGTAGAGTTATAAGTTGTGGCTATACCTGCTGCTACTGGCATATCTCCATCTCCTCCGTGCAGTCCTTGGCTTATCGGTGTATAGCTGGCAGACTCTCCCATTATTTCAAAACCGCAAGGCTGTCCCGGAACTCTTAATCTTCCATATAATACAGGAACAGGATCTCCAGATACTATACTTTGTGTATTACCATTAAATAAATAACTTTCTTCTCCTGGCTCCGTTCTATCTTTTGCAGGATCAGGAACCATCATTTCCGCTAATCCTACAGATGCTATGATAGTTCCTGAGATTAACAGTGCTTTTGCTAAAAGAGGATTTCCGGTCATAAAAGATGCTACAATTA
>CEOW01029121.1_pt1 | contig 18681 bp, 6 predicted proteins | sample 530621 | NCBI WGS metagenome assembly CEOW01 (sample SAMEA2620734, study PRJEB7988) | marine metagenome | isolation source: saline water (ENVO:00002010), including | reverse complement strand
TCTACAATAAATGAGTTACCATTTAATTCTGTTCCAGATGTATCTATGAACTTAACACTAAGTCCAGGCTGTAAATGTTCTCCTAATGGAAAACTTCCTCCCTTAGTTGACATTTCATTTGGTACTGCTGTAATTTTTATTTTTGTATTTGCATGTGAAAGTGTAGCACTATCAGTGATAACATTCAATGCTGTATTAGTTCCAAAACGTGCAGATTCTAAAAAGAATGTGTTGTCAGTTCTGCTATCTTTGATTGTAAATTCTGTGCCTGCAGAGCCACCTAAATTATTTACGTTGAATACAACATTATCACCTTCTCTAAATTCGTGCCCTTTAGCAACAACTTGTACTGCATAATCTACATTGGCATTTGCTTCTCTGTTTTTACCAAAGTTTATAAATGATAATGTAGATTTAGGAATTATAGATGTCATTCCATTCAATACTGTTGCATTTGCATATAATGAAACTTTACCTTCAGGTTTTATTCTAGCAACTTGGAAAACATTTGCATTTAGGTTTGAACCTCCTGAGTCTGCAAACTTTAAGTAGTCTCCAAGTTGTACACCTTCTATTTCTCCGCTACCAATATCAAATGTTAATCTATTATTGAATACAATTTGTGTGTTTGGATCTGCTTCTACACTTCTTGCTATAGAAATATTTGAAGTTGCTGTAATAACATTTGCTCTTGCAAATTGTGTTGCATTTTGTATAGCAACTGGTGTTGCACTTATAATATTACCACTTAGTTGTGGTACAATACTTTTAATACTTTTTACGTCAGGTACTGTATGAGTAATGTTACCCATTTCAACAAATGATTCTGCAACCTTTTCCTCACTTACGAATCTTGTAACTGGGTGGTCAACTTCTAATTGGTCTGTAACATAAACTGGATTACCTTCTACTGTTTGTAATTCTTTGTGATAAGGATCTAGTATATATTTTCCTTTTAGTGCTAATACATAATCATACCATTTTGTATGGTCGTAATCTGCACTAGTATTTGATAATTCGTTACCATCTAAAATCACATTGGACAAACTATTATCTGTCCATAGGAATGTTGTGCCTTTACCCTCATCGTATTCTATATAAGAAACATTTGAACTAGTGTTAGACAATCTGTAAACATCAAACTCTTCATGTTCACCTTTAGCAAAGTGAACTACGTTGCCTTCTTTTGGTAGTTGTGTTGCACTATCTAGTTGTGTAACATCAAATAAATTTTCAAAATCGTAAATGTCAAATGCTTGATATTGAACATTATACCTGGACACATAACCTGCATTAGGCAATGTGTTGTATTTAGAATCTACTATACCCAAATAACTAACACTTGACGTTGTGGGCCATAGTCCTTTTTCTGCCATGTCTGTTGGTCTTACTGGTAACCTTTCTGCATCGTCAACGTCAATTAATAATGTGGCGTCACCTTTAGCATCTGGATAAATTTCAAATGTTCTCATTTGTTCCAACTTAGCCGCTAAGGCATCGTTGGCTTGTACTTTGATGTTCATTGAACTTCCAGGCAAGTCACCTTGATAAGTGTCTTCTAAGTCTATTGTGCCTCTTTCTATAATTTCAATTTTTGAATTAGGCTGTATAGGTGCGTTGGGTAAAGCACCAACATCTAAAAAGTTAATTGTAGATGTATTTGCTGAAGCATTACTTGTTATAGTAAACAATGCTTCTTCGTTTGTCTCTGGTAATTTTACTCCATTTATTTCAACATCAATGTGAGGGTAACTACCGTTTATAATTGTTAAGTTGTCTGCCGCAATAGCATCTGTTGTTGATTCGCCATCTGATACATCTATTGGAGTAAATGTGTATGACTGTGATACATTTCCTGATAATAAAGAATTAACTGGTATAGTTGTTCTACTACCTGCATCAAATACCCAATCAGTGCCTCCTGTTGTAGCATTTCCATCTACAGTAACAATCACATCGTTTTGTGCTGTACTGTTTGCAGTTTCAAAACTGTAACGTTGTCTAGGTTGATAACGTTTGCTTTCTATGTTTAAAACATTTGCTAATGTATTACCAGCACCTGATTCTGCAAGTGTGAAATCGTCACCTTTAATTGTGAGATAGAAACTTTCAACATTTCCTGCTATTGTTCTAACAGATGATGCAACAATATTTGCATTTACACCTGCTGTAGTATTAATTGCTGTCACAACATCTTCAGTTGTGGACACATTACTTAAATCAATTTCAGTATTTGTATTTGCACTGAAGTGGTCTGTAATTAAAATATTACTTGCACTTGCTAATGCACTAACATTTACATTTGAAGTAGATACTGCATATGGTTTTAAGAACTGTGTTGTAATATTCGCTGTTAATAACTGAGCGGCAATAACTGTCACTGACGGATTAATTGTGTAACCATATCCTGGTTCAGTAACTGTTACATCTGAAATTCTACCATCAGCACCAATGTTCACAGTTGCCTGTGCTGTAGTACCTCCGCCATATTCAAAACTTCCTGGAATCTCCGCAGGTGGTGGTTCAATTTCTAAGAAAGGTCTTTGATAGAATTTAGTTGTTCTATCTAAAACTTCAACTTCTTTAACTTTACTTACTGTGTCTTCTGGATATGCAATTTGTATTAATTGTCTTTCATTTGTAATTTCTGAATCAGTAATCTTCATGTCAATTGTTTGGAAATTATCTACATCACCAAAATCACCTGACTTAAGAGCCCATTCATCATATACATTAACACTACCTGGTACTAAAACTTTTTCACTGTTCAACAATACTTCTAAACTGTTCTTAGTACCTTTACTTCTTATCATACCAACATAAAAATCATATTGGTCATCTTGCGTTAATTCAAATTCTCTTAAATATTTTCTTTCATTATAACCATACTGTCTTCTACTTGCTTCATAAACTTGTTTTTCTACAGGCACATGTCCAATTTCATTGTATTTGCCCATATCGCCTGCAAGTGTATCAAAGTTTGGCTTCAAGCCATCTGTTGTAATAACATAACCTTCGGCTGTTAATGTTCCGTTCCAATTCTTTGTTCTTTTACCTTTAATTTTTAATCTTCTTTGTCTTTGGTTTAGAACATCATTGTAAATTGTGTCGCCAAATATTGTTTTATTAGAAACTGTCATTGCATGTTCAATTTCATTTGTGTACAATATTAAGCCATAAATTTGTTTGCCTTCAGGAGGTCTTATTTCTAAATTCTGTCCGTCTCTTATAATCTCGCATTCTGTGGCTTTAATATTTTTGCCTTCTTCATCAAGTATGCTGTATTGACTTTGGTCAACATCTATAATTTTGCTTACTCTTCCCATTTTAGATGAGAACTTAATACCACCAGCCGCTGGACTTAAATTAATTGTGTTACCTGGACTCCAATTACCAATACTCCAGAACAACATTTGTCTACCACTGTACAACCAGTCATTGACATCATTTATTTCTGAATTAAATTCACCAAAATCATATCCCATACTTGATTGTTTTCTTCCTAAACTTATTAGGAAGTCAAATAATTCGTTCACTGTATCATAAACTGTGCCGTATTCAACTTTTAAAGTTTTGCCTGTACCATCTAAATACAATGTTGCTTCTGCGGCATTAACCATAGGCAATGAAGACAGTCTTTGCCATGTAGTTGTATCTGTTACACTTACACCTTTACCTGCAAATTTTAATGCTTGGAAAAAATTAAATCCTGATTTTACTATTGTGCCTTGTTGATAATTTGCTGTATTATCAAAGTTGGCATAGTCAGCCGGTTCACCACCAACACTTACTTCTGTTAGTCTGCCATTTACTTTATTACTTTCTTCAATTTCAAAAAATCTTTTTACACTATTATAACCTTCAACTTTATATTTTTTATCTTCAGTTAAAGTAATTAATACACCTGTGAAATCGTTTGTTGTGCTATAAGGTCCAACATGTACATCTACTTGAATATCTTCTTGTGGAAGAATTAAACTTGAACTATTACCTGTTGAACTATAACTGTCACTGAATACAGTCATTGTGTCTTTATCTACATAACCACCAAACTTGTGTCCAAGTTTACTGTTTACACTTCTAAACGGTCTTACAAATTCACCAGTAGTGTTAAGTCCTTGAAATCTTAAGAAACAATCTATAAATTGTGTATAACCAACAGTATATGTGGTTACATCATTGCCATTTACTTCGCCATGTATTTTAACATTTTTGCTTTTTAATCTTCTGCCAGTATCTTTATCAAGTAAATGGTTGGTGTTTGCTGAACTTCGAACAATTTTTCTAGGATCAGCAAACACACTGGCAAACTTACCTGGCTTGGCAAGTAAAAGGGATTGAACTACAGCAAAAGGATATCCTTCTGATATTTTCCATGCATTTTCTACAGGAGCACCGTCGCTGTATTTCCAATCTTTATTCGTTAGTGAACTGTTAGCACTATATGTAGTTGTTAATGTGCTTGTTAAATTATATGTTGCAGTACCAGTATCTAAAGTAGTTGTGCCTGTTGCATTTGTAGTTACGTCTACTGGTGTATCAGCAAAACTAGGTCCTACAGTATATGGATATGCTGGTGTTTGGTCAGCATTTATTGTTGCTACATAGTAATAAGTTCCATTTGGGAATTCAGGTGTTGGACCATAACGACCATTGTATTGGTCAAGTCCATGTGAGTTTGAAGAATATTCATAATCTTCTATAAATTCACCTGTGGGCAAACCACCCGGGCCAGTTGCTATTGTGTCTCTGTTTACAGTTTTTAAACTATAACCACTTTCTATTCTTACTATATTGGTTAAGACATTTCCTCTATCCTCATATCCATAAGGACCATAAATTGGAAATCCATCCAATGCCCAACCTATGATTGGTGAATGTTCTGTTGATGAATATCCTGTTGCTCCTGTAACATTTGCACTAGGTTGCACATAACCGTAAATATTATTACTGTCAGGAGCACCACCTTTACTATCTCTGCTTACTTCGTTCCTGTATAGTGCATTGTAGTGCCAACTAGTGCTATCACTGTGAGTGATACCTGTGTTAGCATTTGTTATCAATGCTCCGTTTACTGCAATACCTTTTACACTACTACCTGTGGTAGTTGCATTTGCATAAGAAGAATTTGCAGGATTGTATTGTGCAGGTTTTAAAGATACCTTGTACTTTAATTCTTTATCTTCTATAAAATTGGTATTATCTGTTGTTGGAAAAGTACCTGTGGTATGATTGATAATGTTATTAGTTGTAATATTAATATTAGAACCAACTTCACTAACAGATAAACCATCAGTTATTATAAATGTGTTTGCACTTGCTGATGCAGTACCACTAGTTGTTTCTACCCAAGTAATTGTTTTTGTAGTTGATGATGTGCTAATAATATTTGCTGGTGCAAGTAAATTACCACTTGCATCTACTGGTATTTCAAATTTTAATCCTATTCTTCTGTAAGGATTATTTTCTTTATATCTATCATTTGTAACATTTTCTCTGTTACCTTGTCTAATAATACCTTCTTCTAAATCTTTCCACATTGCTTTGTTGGTTGGGTAACTGTAATCTGTACCGTATTGTGTTTCCCACCAACTTGGCTTTCTAACAAACCCAAGCATTTCCCAAGGATGTGTATGTGGTCTCTCCGTGTCATAGCACGATTCATATATACCTCTCCAATGAGCAGGCTTTTCTGTTCCGTAATTGTAATTCCATGTAAATAGATTATCTGCTTGATAAAATTCATTCTTTACAAAATCTACTTCATTTCTTGTTATATAGAAATTAAAATTATTTCTTAACAATCCATAAAACTCATCTCTACTTCTGCCTGTATTTCTAAATCTACCAGGTCTTATGTCTGTAACGTTTAAGTCAGGTAAACTGTCATTATTTCTAAATTGTTGTAATGTGCTGTTATACACACGTTTTTCAAATTCTAATAAAATATAATCATGTACGTCGCCCACTGCAACACTTTTACTTCCGTCATGTCCTCTTACCATTTGTATTGGTTCTACAAATGATGTGTCATTTATTATTTCTGGATAATAAAGTGGATACAATCCCAATACACTAGGTGTAGGCGGAGTCTGTGTACTTTCTCTGTTAGTATCGTACAGTCTAACTTTTATTGTGTTACCCAATGTTAAAACATAACTTGGATCGAATGTAATTGTTACTACACCATTTGCACTTGATATACTATAGTCAACATCGACACACAATAATTTTTCTATGTTGTTTGCATCATGGTCATAAACAAAAATTGTATTTTCTACTTTATCTAAATCTAAATAGTTTGTTAATGTATATTCTTTTTTCAATACATTGTTAATAACAATTTTTTCTTCTATATACTGGTCTCCAAATGCCGCCATAAAGGTATCATTGAAAACATTTTTTCCTTGATTAAATGCAATAACATTTTCTAGCACAAGTTCCAACATCTCTCCATAAGACATATTGGAATAATCATTGTTATCTACAAATTTTACAATTTCTTTTTTTAATCTGTTTTTATATTTTACATATTCTTCTGCACAAAAATCTATACTGTCTTTGATATTAAATTTATCGTTGCTAAACAAGAATGCAGATAATTGTAAATCATCATCTGATTGAATCAATGTGTCGGCATATTTTAAATCTTTTGAAATATTATCAAAGTTATTACCACCTAAAGGATCGCCTGTAATGTCTTCTTGATTTTCTACAAAGTTTTTAAAATGCTCTAAATATTCAGGCTGAGATACAGTTAGTAAATCAACATTGTCTAAATTACTGTGCCAACTTTTTGCAACATTATATCTTCCATTTGTTTTTGAACTTTCTACAAAACCTGTAACAGTCTCAGTAAATATATCTATAATATCTAATTTACTAAATGTAAACGAAGCAAATTTAATTGCAACTTGACTTGCATCATAACTAAAGTCAGTTTTGCGTACACCATTTACATAAACTCTAATACTTTTTTCTACTAGTCCTAATTCGTTACTATCACTATTTTTCGGAACTGCTGATATGTGAAAGAGAGTTTTTTCATTTGATACGTCTGCATCTTTTATAACATATCTGTCTTCAACTTTTTGCTTTAAATCTTCCTTTAATGGACGCCATGCTGTATCAAATGTAATGTCTCCATTTTGTTCTATTTTTTTGTAATACAAATATCCTTGTATTTGAGATTTTGCAGTTCCACCAAAAGGAACGTATGAATAAAAATAATCATCAATATAGTTTGTAAAAGATATTTCACTAAAATTATTAAAGTTTTTATATTCTAAAGGAAATCCTAACACAGGATCTTCAGTTGTATTTGTTGTTGCTTTTGTATAACCAAAGATTTCATTACCTACAAATGTACTGCTAGGATATGTACTATCATTATCTAATGCTACTTTATTTTTATCATAAAGGTTAAATTTAATTGGTGTGTTTATTTTAGATTTTTGTTGTCCTTTTTTCCAATCTATACCTGACCAGTAATATTCTATACCTGTGTATCTTGCACCAAATTTTACTGTTATAACATCACCAACTGCCGCAGTATAAGGAACAAAGTTTGAATCACCGTCAACTGCTCCAGCAGGATTATTATCAGCAGGTTTTCTAGTTAATGTTACGTTTTCACTTCCGTCTGTTCCAATCAAGTAAACATGTTGTGCAACATTTGTTTCTTCTCCTGGGAACATTATAAAGTTACCTACTTGTAAAGTAACATCATCTATTGTGGAACCGTTAGGTCTGCCTAGTACTTCTGATTTGTTCGAACCTTCAGCACTTATTTCTACAGCAAATTTTCCTAAAGTACCAAAGTTATATAATTCTATATCTCTGTCGAATTCAATAATAGGTCTAATAGCACGTTTGTCTTTTGCAGGTAATTGGTCACCAACATCTAAAAAGTTTTGTTTGTGATGCCAAAAGTTAATTCTACTCCATACATTATTGTCTTTAGATGCACGTTGCATAACAATGTAGTCTGTATTTTCTTGAGTATTATCACTATCATATGGCATAGTATCAAATGCTCCTACACCACCTGCTACATATCTTAAGAAAGAACCTACTGGTGCAACATAACCGTCCCAAAGTTTCTGTCTTGTTGTAGCATCTACTTGGTCTTCTGTATAATCAGGTGTGGGCCATGTGCCGTCTGTTGAAATATAATTTGTAACACCTACTAGACCACCACTTAAAAATTTAGTATCATTTATTAGTGTATCGTTATTAGGATCTATAATTGTTTGGTCATACGGAATATAGTCTTCAGTACTGAAAACTGTAGCAAAGTTTTGTTCTTTATTATGCAGTATAATTCCTTCACCGACACCTTCTACAATAAATCTTTTATCATCTTTGAATCTAGTTGGAATTACATAGTTTCCACTAAAAGTAACAACCATGCCATTTTTTAATACTGTACCTTGAGGTGTTGTGTAAGACTTTTTACCTAAAATATCTTTTTCAATATTGATAGGATTTGTACTTGTGCCTGAAACAATAACTGGTGTAGGTCCTGCAGGACTCCAAAAGTATTCTTGATAATTTATAAATTTGTCAACGTTAATTGGAGGCATAAATGAATATGCCTGTGTATCAAACAATGTGTTTTGATTTTTTGTATCTACACCATAACTTTTTAATACATTGATGTAATCCTCATAAAACATCAAGTTGGTGTTTAAACCTGTTTCTTGGTCAATACTGTTTACTACGGGTTCTAAACTAAACTTATCTCTGTCAGCAGTAGGTTGAAGGATATATGTATCTGTTGCTGTAAATAGGTCTTCGTCTTTTTTACCTATGTACGCAGATACACTTTCAATATTTGCTTTACTGAATAGTTGCTCGACTGTAGTATCAAAAAAGTTTTTGATTACAGGAGTCTGATGGGTAACCGGTAATTTTGTATATTTTTTTTCAGCCATTAGTCTTAATATCCACTTCCACCTCCACCGGAGCCGCCACTACCGCCGGAACCACTTCCGCCTGAGTAACTAGATCCGCCGGATCCACTTGTTGCACTTGTACCTGAAATAGTATTATTTGTTACATCACTTGTTGAAGTTGTAGATGCTTGTGCAGTACCTTCTTCTTCTGTGTAGTTTCCATGATAGAATGTAATACCGTTTGGCATGTAGAATGTTTTTCCAAAGAAATCATGTTGATGACTTGTTCCGTTACCTGCAAAGTTAGCCGCTTCTTCTGTCGGATATAATGGATAGTATCCATTAATTGCAAAAGGTCCAACTTCTGACGTTGGATTCTTGTATGACGTAAACGAAGGTGTAGCAGAGTTTGGTTTAATATTTTCTTTTGTAATTTTATCTACAATGTCAATATCATTAACTGTTGCTGTACTTAAGAACAGTTCGTCACTATCACATTTTACCTGGAATAAATCTCCAAATACACCTGATGCTTTCTTAGGAACAATTACTATACTTCCTATTGTGTTACCTACTTCTTGATGTATATAACTACTGAGTTCTGTGAAGTAAAAAGTATCACCGAACTCCCAATTATCAATATTGAAATATTTGTTTACTGCTTTAATAATATTTGTTTTAATTTCGTTATCACTTAAACTTGTGCCTGGCAATCTTACAACTTTAAATCTTGCTTGTAATTCTGCTGGGGCATCATCGCCGAATAACATTTTAAATCTACCACTCTTAAATAAAAGTTGGTCACTTGCTGATTTAAATGTTTCTAAATTTTGAAATTCTGTTTCAAGTTCTAGTGTACTAGGTTCTTCTGGGAACGGTGTACCTGGAACATTAAGATATGCTTTTACTTGCTCATAGTATGTGCTAGTTAGTACAAACATTTCATGTACATTACTAATACTAGGATCAATACGTTGGTCATTGTTTGCAATGTGAGTCCACTTAAACAAAACATTATCTACTTTATCTTCTTTTGTGTTTTGCGTAAAACTCTTACCAACTTTTGCTCTGTGTGTAGAACTCTCATAGTGGTTTACTACTTGTAAATTTGTACTACTGTAAGACATTAAATATACTTTGCCTGTGTCTACAGCATAAACTTTTTTGTTATGTAATTTTCCAGCAGTATTATCAAAACCGTTCGATGCTCCAATGATGCTTTCTGATTTTACTAAAAAGTATTCATAATCTGCAACATTATAATATGTTCCAGTTAGTCCTTCGGCATTACCAGTCGAATCACCTGCTATTCTTGTATAGTCAGTGCTAAAGTTTACACCTGGTTCTCTTCTTAAATCTAATATTCCTGCTTTTACAGGTTTTGTATATGTATATCCATCGAAACTGTTGAAATCTTCAAATAATACAATATCTTGTGGCCCAACAAAATCCGAAAATTGAATTGGATTATCTGGACTGTCATCATTTGTTGAATTAAACGGTGTTACTTGTACTTTTCTTGCATCAGTATGTCCGTCTGAGTATGTAAAGTTTTTAACAGCCGCCCATGTAATAGGCTTATCTAATTTGTCCTTTGACCTTATATAATTAATGTTTATAACATCTTTACTTGATAAACCACTGCTGTCTAAAGCATAGTGTCTATTTGTATCAAAATTTGTTACAACTAATGTACCTGTTTGTCCTGAAACATTTGCGTTTGCAACATAAATGTGACCTCCGCCCATGTTAGCAATATTACCTGCTGTATATACTGTATTGTTATGCTTATAACTGATGTTACCGTTTGCATCTAAAATGTTATGACCAAATGTACTACTGGTAAAATCGATGTTTATGCTATCTGGTAAACTATGTATTACACCTGTATTGTTTGCAATAGTAACGTTTATATTACTTGTAGAATCTGACGTGTCAAAATTTGTGCCTAAAGTAATATTGTAATTGTTTACAAATACATTAGCCGAAGAATCTGCGTTTCGGAATAGTCCAAAGTTAGTATTAACGTCTATCTCAACTTGGTCATATTTTATACTTCTGGTTTTTAAAGGTATATCAGAGAATGTTACACCATCACTAGTTGAATACCATTTGTCTCCAATAAAGTCTGGAGTTGTTGATGTATCTCTCCACTCAAAAGTTTCTATACTGGTACCTTTTGTATTCATTGTTGGTAGTTCTAGTGTATCGTATTTTGCTCTACCTGTAAAACTATCTACAATTCTATTTTCATTTATGTTGTAGAATCTTACATCTTCAAAACTTTCAAAAATGTATCTTGTTCCACGTAATTCTACGTTATATCTATATGATAATGTATCTATAGATTCATATGTAAATTTTATAATCCAACTTCTGTCTCTTTGATTACCTGATGTGTCTTTTGCATTACCTACACTAAAAGTACTCTTAGAGTCTAAATTATTATTGTTAATAATATAAAATAAATCAGCAGTTGCATCGTAACCTAAACCAAATGTTTGTTTACGTTCGATTGCTGTTTTAAGTCTTGCTTGTTCAACTTCGTAAAATCTTGTTCTTAATGTTGTAATAATTTCATTACCTAAAAATCCGTCTTTTACATTTTCACTAAGTCTAAAAGGACCATCTGCTGTTGTGCTTGAACTTACACGTCTACCATTGTCTCTAATAGAAACAATTTTTACCCATTGATATTTTGTTATATCATTTGGATCAACAAATTTTATTAAATGCCCTGGCTGTATTAATGCTAAATTTGGATTTGCTATATTAACGTCACTAACAGTACCTACATTAGTAAATGTCTCTGTTAAATATCCTGTATCGTTTCTGTCAGTTTTTGGTAATGTATTCCATTTTATACCATACTGATCCAGTAAAAATTTATTTGGTTGTGTAGCCTTCCATTGGTCTCTAAAGTCACTGTACACAAAATCTTGTAATTCTAGATTTTTAAGATACAGCGGAAGTACTTTTTCAATTTGCTCAACAGCCGTATTGTTGTTGTCTATGATAAATGATCCTGAGCCTGAAATATTTTCTTTGTACAATGCACCGTCTTCTGCAATTGACGTTGTAGTTTGGAATGTACTTGTAGGATCTGTAATATCAATATATCTACTATGCCCTGCATGTGTTCTATTAGTAACTTTTAATTTTTCTATGTTTGTGCTTTTTGCTAAAGGCAACACTTGATAATCTTGTGCTGACACCATTCTGTCTTGTGCATAAAAACTTTGTGGTGCTCTTTCTTTTATACCTGCTAATGTTTCTTCTGGCAATGCATTGTTGATTGCTACTTGCAATCTAGATGTAATTGTTAAGACATAACTTTCACCTCTTTGATTTACATAAGGCACAGTTGTTACGACATCGCCGACATCATCTGGTTGTATGCTGTATCTTTCATTTGCACTTACTCTATAAAATGCTCTGTAGTTTCCAACTGGAACATTTGCAAAGTTTCCATCTGCAAATTGTAATTCAATACCTTCTACTCCTACGTTTTGTATTGCATACAATAAAGGAGTGTTTTTTGCTAAAGTATTAAATTGTAAAGTTTGTCCAACTGTATTTGGAATTTTTTGCCACTTTGTCAAAACTACATTTTGGTCACTTACTTGTTGGAAATAAACGTCCGTTTCGTTTATATTTTCTGCACCAATAAGTTGTCTTCTATTTTCTACAGGATCTTCAAAATTAAATTCTGCAGAGTTAAGAGTACCTTGTTTGAACATTAAGAAAAATCCGTTATTGGTACTTGATAATCCTAAACCATCATTTCTATGAACAATACCAAAGTTATTAGTTGGATCAGGATGTTTTTCGTAAAAGTGACTGTTGTCTTCAAAGTCTGCATTTACAACTTCGAAGTCTCTACTAATACCGTTTATATTCTTTTTAAACTTGTAAACAAATGGCTGATTGATTGCAGTATTAATTTCATATAAATCGGTAATAATTTTATTAATTGAACCTGTTTTTACAGGTTTACTAAATCTGTTGACATTACCAAATGCACTATTCATTATTGTAATGAATTGTTCGTATGCATCTGGATTGTTAGCATCGTTCCATGTGATAGTTCTGTTTCCAATTTGTGTACTGGCACTATCTGTTAATGGTTCTGTTGTTGAAATACTTACTATTTTTAGCAAGCCACTAGCCGCAATATTTCTTTTTGGATTGTATCCTAATTGTCTTGCTAGTTTGAATACTGAGTCTCTTCTTTCTGCAGTTTCTAAAAAATTCTCTCTAGTATTAACATCCATCCTGAATGCAATACTTTGAGCCAAATATGCTAACAATTCTATGATAGCAATGAACTCAGAACTTTCAATGTAGTCGTTAAAGTTTTCTGGAAAGTTAGTCCTAATGTATTCAATCATTGCAGTACGAATTGTTTCAAAATCGTATGCTTGAAAGTTTACTTGGCTATATGCCTGATAGGCTACGTCCCAATCTTCTGCCGCGAATAAATTGTTCTGTCTGTTGCTCAATGCCATGTTTAAATCTCTTTGCTATCTTGTGTATATTCTATAAACAAGGTATCTTCATCTAAAAAAGGCTTTAATAATAATTGTACTTGAACTCTAATTGTGTGGTCTATTACTTGCGTAAATACACTTTCAATTTCAACTCTAGGATCTTTCAAACAGATACGTTGAACTTCTTCTCTTACTTCTTGTTCAACATAATCGTCTAAAGGATTCATTATTAAGTCATAAATTGATGTACCATAATTAGGACGCATTACACGTTCGCCTTTTCTGGTATATAACTCATTGAGTAGGTCAGTTTTTACAGCCTCACCATTTGTTAATGTGTATGGTGGTCTAATCCTGTCCTTTGTACTAAAGCCTTTGTAAATGTTTGCCATATCAATATTTATCTATGTCAGTTAAAACACGTTTTAATATAGCCAAAAAAAAGGTTGACTTTGGTAATGTTTTACTACATAATACTGAGAGCATAAGAAATTATGCATGTTTTTGTCATACATAGGAAAACAAATGAAAAACATTCTAGAAAAGTTTAACAACATTGTTGAACAGGCCCATAAAGCCAACAAACTTATTGCGGAAAACGGATATAAATGGACTACAGGATACGGTCCAAGATTCCGTAAAATGATGCACTACCGCAATAAAAGAGTGCATTCCATCGGTATTTTTGACTACCACACCAAGAAATATGTACTATTTGAAATGGTCAATATGGTTGGTCAGCCCAAAAACTCCATTCCATCAGAACTTTTAGACATGGAGAAACTTATCGTAGATGCAGAACTTACCTAATGTAGCATTCATTCATGGCTCGGGACAGAGCGGACACAGTTTTAATTACTTACAAATCTTTCTACCTGAACACAATTTAATAGAATTAGAATATCAAACACAGGAAGATCCAGAGAATATTCTTAAAAGATTTGAAATGAAAACTCATGCCAAATTTGGTGTTGAGCCATTTTTTATTATTTCTCATAGTTATGGTGGATTATTAGCATCATTGTTTGCTAGTAGAAATGATAAAATTCAAAACATAGTTACATTAAGTTCTCCTTGGAACGGAAGTAGAACTGCTGGTTGGCTCAGTATGGTTTTTAGACAAAGCAAATTGTTTATGAACATGAAGCCTAACAGTAATTTTATAAAATCTATACAAGAACTAAAATTAGATATCCCAATTTTGAATGTAGTAACAACTGGAGCAGAAGGTGGCTCAGGAAATGATTTAGCAGGTATGGGTGCCGCCAATGATGGATTACTTACTTTGTTGACTCAAAGGTCAGTACCTGAAGGATTTTCAAACTGCAAAACAATTGAAGTTCCTTTGAGCCACAACGAAGTACTCTTGTGTTATGACACGGTAAATATAATTAAACATCACACCTTTGGAGTTTTAAGTGAGTAACGTAAACACAACATTAAATAATACACTTGAAGAAGAACTTAGAGTAATGCTAGTACAAGCAAATAATAATTTGATAGCATTACAACAAGAAAATGATTTTTTGAGAGAATCAGTAAAAGAAGAACAAGACGGCAAATACAGAGCCTACGTTAGAGTTTCTGATTTAGAAAGAGAATTAAGATTATTAAAAGAAAAATTTAACTGTAAGGTCTAAGTCGTTTTGCTTGTCGATGTAAGTCTATTACATCAGAGGCTTTCCATTGCCACTCTTTTTGGGTTCCCAATATTTGTACAATTCTAGGCCACATCTTGTCTGAAGATTGAAACAAGTAACTCATTAATTGCCCTTTAGAAGCATAGTCGTATGAATCACCTCTGTCATAAAGGAACATTCTAGCAATGTTTTTCTTAGTGCTATTATTACTGCCATTCATTAAACTAATCACAGGATGAGTTCTAAATACAGTTGGTCCTAAGTGATGATGTAGCATAGTCATTCCTGCCATTTGTCCTAAAGACATTGGCTTTTTAACAACTCGCTGTACACCTATACCATGTTGAATTAAATCATTTGCTAATAAACGTTTACTAGCCTGTTTGCTTATACCATGTTTATTTCCGTTTACAGTGATAAAACTTTTCATTTTGTTATCTTTTAAAACATAAGCAGTATCATTGCTACCAAACTCTGGAAATACTGTGCTGGCTTTTTGCAGTCCATATTTACTTAAATCTTTTCCTGGTCCTTCATTAGCAATAATTTTTGATACTTCACTTGCACTAATAGGTTTTGCTCCGTTATCAGGATATAAAGTTGTGTCAGCCAATGGATCGAAGTTTTTTCCATCTCCAAACATAATACAACCTGCTTCTCTTTCTTCTTCTCCTAATATGTGTTTATATCCCATTACTGTAGCACCGCCCATATCTGGTGGTATATTATCAAAATCACCTGCAAATGATAATGGTACCTCATCTGCACTAAAGTGACATGATGTTGATATACCGTCTGTAAGTGCAGGAGAAATTTGTCCTTCGAATGCTTGTTTTAAATCACCCCCTGCCATTGTTTTACATTGCATATTTGGCATGGTTGCATAGTCTGGTGTCATTTGAAAAGCAGTTGTAGGAGTTTTAGGTGCACCTGTTGTTGGATCAAAATATTGCTTTCTAACATGCTCATCTAATTGACCTCCTTTAACACCATCAAATCCAGTGCCTAGTTCATATGTACCGTCATCATTGACAACACTATCAGGTCCTTCATAACCTGTACCAGACGTTGCTGGTGGATATCTTCTTCCTAAATCTCTGTCCACATCTTGTTGGTTTTGAGTGTATGGAGTAGGTACTGTCTTATCTTCTCTTAAATGATTAAACCAAGGTTCTCTGGTTGTTATCATTGTTGTTGTACTTGCAACATCTATTTTTTCTCCACGTTCATCTTTATAATTATTTGCTGGGTCTGATATATCAGCAGGTAATTCACCTGGATCTGATTTTCTAACACCTCCAGTTGGTATTGGATTTTTAGTTCCTGGGTTCTCATGGTCATAAGCAAATACAGGAATACTCATAGGTTCATCTTTAAAAATATTCACTGTCAGTGGTGTTATAGGACCAGGCACTACTCCTTGGCTTTGAGAGCCACCATCATTCAAATGTACTGTTGAACCTTTTACAAAACTTTGACCACCTGATACAATATGACCACTTCCTGATTGACTTGCAAAAAAGTCTCCACCTGATTGAATAGTTGTGCTACCAGTTGTTTTTGTCTTAATAGAACTTTCTCCAAACAAAGCAACTGTGGCAGGTGTTCTTGCTGTGATGTCACCTTCTCTAGTTTCTAATTTTATAGTATTGTTTGTTAATTGATTTATTGTTCCGCCTGATTGTATGAAAATATCTCCGCCTGTTTCTGCTCCTAATTTCAATGTGTCCACATTACTTCCAGCAGATTCTAATAGTCCAGCATTTATGTTTACTCTAACACCACCGTCTATATTAACTGTGTGGTCTGCTCTAATGTTTATATTTGACGTGGATCTCATGTTTAAGTCTTCGTCACTGAATACATTTATAGAACCGTCTTTAGATAATTCAACCCAAGCAGTACCAGGGCTATTAATAACATAAACAATTTCATTTGTATCATCTAATAGTAATTGAGCACCACCGGCTGTTCTTAATCTAATATGTCTTTGGTCTAAATGGTCATCCATTACAAAACTGTGACCACCTAATCTGTTTGTTCCGTCCATTGCACTTGTGTCAACATTTTTGTCCATAGGACCAGGTGTTAATATACCATAAACTTGTGAAGGGCTTTCTCTTCTAGCACCTGCAGTTGTTGTACCTCTTACTGTGTCTTTTATTAATCCTTGTTTTACTATTGGATATGTAATGTATGGATTAAGAGGTCTTTGAACATTTTTACCTTGACTTTTGTCATCGGAACTTCTATTTTTTTCTGCTACAGGTAGTGGAACATCTGTTCCAAATGTTGAGCCTGCAGGATTTCCTGGAACCATGTTTTGCATTTGATCCGGAAACATACATCCTATAATAATTGGATTTTTCTTTTTACCATCACCAAAAATAACTAACACAAAATTACCTGGGTCAGGTGGTACCATCCACATGCCATATGTTTTCATTGTGTCTTGATATTTTTCTTTTTGTGGTCCTACTTTTGCACTAGGTGTTGTGCCTGCAAATGGAGAACTCCAATAACAATTGAAATATCCTCTAGGATCATTTCTATCTTTTGATAACATTGGAATATAAACAGGAATACGTCCACTGTGGCTTTCATCTTTAGGTGTAACAATTACTTCACCTATGTAGATACCCATATCCAAGTCGGCATCTGCTCGTAACTTTTCTACAGGATTTTTCCTACTGGTTCTATATTCGTCTGCTTTATAACCCATCTTAGTTGTCCGTTATGTCTATCTTAGATAAACTTAGTGCTGTAACTTTTGGTGCTTTTGCTAATTCAACATCAAACAATCCACCACTAAAGTTGGCTGTTACTGCCATAATTGTATATACTCCACTTATAAAAAATGCAGTACCTTGTCTACTCATGTACCCTGTGTTATTATCTTCGTCATCAACATCTGGGTCTCTGACTCTGGGTGTTTGCATGGTGAACAAAAAGTAATTATCGCCTCCGCCATAATTTATGTACTTGTCTTGAGTAGGCTCATTGTGTACTTCAGCCGCCTCATTATTTTTCGGATTTGTATGTGCTCTTGCTTCTTGATATGTCATAGGCTTACCTAAATACCAAGGGTCTCCTCTGACTTTTAGATTTAAGTCTACTAAAATACTTGCATCGTTTACATTATTATACATATATCCAAATAACGTTGCACTAGCGGTGCCGTCGTTAGTCTGACCACCCGTTGCAACAACGTGTGTTCCGTAATTGTATTTTGACCTGGGAGATGTATCTATGTCTTTTACTTTTGCTCTTGCTGAACTTTTAAGTAATGCTAATGCCTGTCCTCCAGCAAGTTCACCTATTACTGTGGTAGAGCCACCATAATCTTCTAATAAGTCTGCACTATACAAATAACCACTTGCTTCTGGTTTATAAGGTTGTGCTTGTGGATTAGCAGGAGGTAAATCTACTGGAAAATCTGCTTGTCCTTGTGCTGTTTTTCTATAACCTAAAGGATCTTTACCATTATTGTTTACATATAAAATTGTTTCTGCTAGGTTTTGTCTTTTTGCATCTTCGTTCATCAAATCTTTAAACTCATCATCTGACAATGACAATTCTTGTTTGACTCTTTGTTGGAAATCTTTATTATCTTTTAATTCACTTAATACACCTGCAGGGTCTGTTTGCTTTGCT
>CEOW01069318.1_pt1 | contig 18703 bp, 17 predicted proteins | sample 530621 | NCBI WGS metagenome assembly CEOW01 (sample SAMEA2620734, study PRJEB7988) | marine metagenome | isolation source: saline water (ENVO:00002010), including | reverse complement strand
CCGAATTAATATCAATTACTGTTAATCCCTCCTTTTCCTCTATTAGAAGGAATGAGCCATTTTTTAACTTTACTTTTTTAAAGAAAATTTTATCTATTTCTTGTGCTAAGTTATTTTCTGAAAAAATATTTTTCTTTTTATTAACTAGTTTGATATCAGTTTTTTTATCTAAATCTTTTTTTAGCCTATTATATATGGCCCTTGAGTCAGTTTGAATTATATTTTCATCATTAATTAAAAATTCTCTTAAAAGGTTATCTACAATATTGTTTTCTTGATGAATTATTCCAGGTTGTTCATTTTCTTTAAAATCTTTAATAATTTTTTTCCATTTCCTTTTAGTTATTGAAATATCTTTTTTAATTTCAGCAATAGTTTCATTTTCGGATGAAGTTCTTAGTATTATTCCACAATCTTTAGTTGCAAGTTTCTTTAGTGATGAAAACCTTTTTCTTTTTTTATCATTAATTTTCTTTGATATTCCAAAAAATTTGGGTTTTTTTACGATTACGCAATATTTTGATGGTAATGCAATAAAATCGGAGACTTTAGGTGCTTTTCTGGGATCATAATCACTTACACCTTGCACAAGAACAAAACTTCCAGATGTGATTTTACTTTGGTCTTTACCTTCATCGCCAACAACTTCTTTAAGAGGGTTAAACTGAGATAAGAAAGCTGATCGACCAATTCCTATATCTACGAATGAAGCTTCCATGCCCTTAGCTTTTGGATTAATTTTTGCTTTATAGATGTTTCCTCTAATTGTTGATTGAACATTCTCATATTCAAGAAAAAAATGTGAGAGCTTATTGTCATCAATTATTGCAATTTTTATTTGATCTAAAATTTTGTTTATTAAAATTTTTCTCAAGTTAGGATCCATTTTTGAAAAATTTAAAAATCAAATTTACTGCTTCTTCGGTTTTAATTTTGCCTGATGATGCATCCGATATGATATTTATAATTTCTTCCCTTTTTTTTAGTTCTTCCACTTCAAGTTTAACCTTTTGTAATAGTAATGACTCAATCTCTGTTACCTTTCGTTTATTTCTCTTAGCTTCTAATAATTTATTTTGTTCTTCATAGGACTTGAATGATTCTATTTGCTGAACAATTTCATCAATCCCAACATTGTTTTCAGCCTCAGCTAATATTACTTTGGTATTCCATGAACTATTTGTATGTTTCAGAGAAATCATATAGTCAATTTCTCTTGCCAACTTATCGGCTCCACCTCTATCAGCTTTATTTACTATAAATACATCTCCAATTTCCATTAATCCAGCTTTCATTGCCTGAACCCCATCTCCAGCTTCTGGCACTAAAGTTACAAGTACACAATCTGATATCTTGATTATATCTAATTCAGTTTGCCCAACACCAACAGTCTCAATAATTACAATATCCATTCCAAAGCTATCAAACAGTTTGATTATTGCAGATGTAGAATTTGATAAACCACCTAAGTCACCCCTACTTCCAATGCTTCGGATAAAAACTTGATCATCTAATGCATGCTCTTGCATTCGAATTCTATCGCCTAGAACTGCTCCACCTGTAAAAGGACTACTTGGGTCAACTGCAAGAACACCTACAGATAATTTTTTTGATCTAAAATTTTGTATCAATCTATTTGTCAAAGTACTTTTTCCTGCACCAGGAGGACCAGTTATACCAACAACATAGGTTGATTTGGCTTTCTTTTTCAGTAAGTTGGATATTCTAAAAATCGCAGATTTATCACTTTCAACTAAACTGATTAATCTTGAAAGAGAAACTCTACTTCCAGAATTGATTCCATCTATTAAATCCTTTTCACTATGTTTCATCTGATAGTTTAATTATATGGTCAAAATGGATTTTATCTAAGGGCATTACAGATAATCTTGATTGTTTTATTAGCGATATATCTTTAAGTTTTACTTCGTTCTTGATTTCTGCAAGTGAAATCGGCCTCTTTAAGGTTTTTTCGACCTTTAGATCTACAACTACCCACTTATCATCATCAGTTGTTGGATCCTGATAAAATTCTTTTACTACCTTTGTGAGCCCAACAATCTCTTTTCCTTCATTACTATGATAGAAGAAAACTAAATCTCCCTTTTTCATATTTTTTAAATTATTTCTTGCTTGATAATTGCGAACACCATCCCAGTAAGTTATTTTATCTTTGAGCATCATGTTCCAAGAATATTTAAAAGGTTCGGATTTAACAAGCCAATATTTCATGCCTTTTAATTTAATTTATTAATTTATTTTTGTAAAATGTAGAATTATGATTTTAATACCGGCAATAGACATAAAAGATAAGAAATGTGTAAGACTTTTTAAAGGTGATTTTTCGCAACAAAAAGTGTATTCCGAGAATCCAGTTGATATGGCAATAAAGTGGGAAAAGTGTGGCGCTCAACTTATTCATCTTGTTGACTTAGATGGAGCTCTTGAGGGAGAAAGTATTAACTTTGAAGTGATTAAGGAAATTTCTAGTACTGTTAATTGCGAAGTTCAAATAGGTGGTGGAATAAGAAATACTAAAACTGTAGAGTCATACATTGATATTGGCGCCTCAAGAGTAATAATTGGAACATCGGCTTTTACTGATGAAGATTTTTTAAATGAAGCATGTAAAGCTTTTCCAGGGAAAATTGCAGTAGGGATAGATATTAAAGATAACAAAGTTGCAATAAAAGGATGGAATACTAAAATTAATCTAACACTTAGTGATGCTATTAAAAAATTTGAGAATAAAGGAATAGAACTAATAATCCTAACATCAGTTGATAGAGATGGCACACTTGAAGGATTCAATAGAAATTTAGTTCTTGAATATCTTGAAAGTTCTTCAATACCAATGATTGTATCAGGTGGAATAAAGGACCATACAGATTTAAAACAGATTAATTCTTTAAACAATAAATTAATATATGGAACAATACTTGGTAAGTCACTTTATGAGAATAAGATAGACTTAAAAAAATGCATTACGGATTATCAAAATGTTAGCTAAAAGAATTATACCTTGCTTAGATATAGATCAAGGAAGAGTTGTGAAAGGTGTCAACTTTGAGAATCTTATAGATGCTGGCGATCCAGTTGAAGTTTCAAAAAAGTATAGCAATGAGGGAGCTGATGAAATAACATTTTTAGACATAACAGCTTCAAATGAAAATAGGGATACTATGATAAATACTATTGAAAAAGCTGCAGATGAAGTCTTTGTTCCATTAACTGTAGGTGGTGGGGTTAGAAATTTAGACAATGTGAGATCTTTATTGATGGCAGGTGCAGACAAGGTTTCGATTAATACTGCCGCAGTTAATAATCCTAATCTTGTAAAAGAAGCAGCTAGTAAATTTGGATCTCAATGTATTGTCGTAGCTGTTGATATAAAAAAAATTAAAGATGGATCTTGGGAAGTTTTTACTCATGGAGGAAGAAATAAAACAGGCTTAGATGCTGAGGATTGGATTAGAAGAATGCAGAGCTTAGGTGCTGGAGAAATTTTATTAACATCAATGGATAAAGATGGTACAAAAAAAGGATATGATTTAGAAATTTTAGCAAGAATAAATGAGTGGATTAAGATTCCAATAATAGCTTCTGGTGGTGCTGGAAACCTTGAACATATTTCAGATGCTTTTCTTATTGGTAAAGCTGATGCTGCATTGTGTGCATCAATTTTTCATTTTAATCAATATAGTGTTACCCAAGTTAAGGAATTCCTAAGAAATAAAAATATTAAGGTAAGGATTTAATGAAATCTATAAGGTTAGAGTTAGAGAAAAGAGAAAGAGAACTTTTATCAATTCATGCTTCCTTCAGTTCAGAGTCAAAAGGACGTCAAAAAAAAGAAAAAAAATGTGATCTAAGAACCGAGTTTCAAAGAGATAGGGATAGAATTTTACATTCTAAATCCTTTAGAAGGTTAAAGGATAAAACCCAAGTTTTTTTAGCTCCTTACGGCGACCATTTTAGAACAAGGCTTACACATGTGTTAGAGGTTTCTCAAATTGCTAGAACTATATCTAAAGCACTTTTTTTGAATGAGGATTTAACTGAAGCGATTGCTTTAGGTCATGATTTAGGACATACACCTTTTGGTCATGCAGGAGAACAAGCCTTAAATGAGGTTCATAAAGGTGGGTTTAAACATTATATTCATAGTTTAAGAATAGTAGATGAGATCGAGAGAGATGGTAAGGGTTTAAATTTAACATTTGAAGTAAGAGATGGAATTTCTAAGCACTCAAAAGGGAGAGGCCCAATAGTTAATCCAAGGATTAAAATCAAAACTTTAGAAGGCCAAATTGTAAGATTATCAGATATTTTTGCATATTTTACTCATGATTTAGATGATGCTTTACGTGCCTCACTAATCAAAAAAAAGGATATACCAAAAAAACTGATAAGCTTTTTTGGGGATACACATTCAATGAGAATATCTAAGGTTGTTGAGGATACAATTCAGCAATCGCTAAGAAAAGACTATAAAATGGTTACTATCTCAAAATTATTAGAAAAAAATCTTTTTCTGATGAGAGAGTTTTTATTTGAGAAAGTTTACTATCATGAAAAATTAAGAAGTAATTTTGATAAAGCTAAAAAAGTATTATCGGATTTATATTTATTTTTTTTAAATAATCCCAAGAAGTTGAACGAGATTTATAAGTCTAAAACAAAATCCCACAGTGACAATTGTCGAGATTTTATTGCCGGTATGTCTGATGAGTATGCATTGGAAATTCATAGATTCATCTTTTCACCCAAAAAATGGTCGATAATTGATTTTGAAATTTAATTATGAAGAAAATTATAGGAACAGTTCCATTTGTTAATTCATATCCATTAACTTTTTATATCAATAATATAGATCCAAACATTAATTTAAAATTTTTTTATCCAAACAATCTGATGGAATCCTTAATTCAGAAGAAAGCGAATATATCATTATTACCGATTGCTAATCATTTCACGAATAATAATGCTTTTTCGTTAGATAAATATTGCATCAGCTCTAAAGGAAAAGTTAAGAGTGTAATTTTGGTATCAAAGTCCCATTTTAAGGACATAAATACAATCTTCTTCGATACTAGGTCTAAAAGTTCCAACTTATTGATGAGAGTAATTGCAGAGAAATTTTTTAAGATTAGTTTTGAATCGAAAACACATGTGCCAACTAGGAATATGATTTTTGAACCGAATATAGGATATGTGGTAATAGGGGACCTTGGCCTCGAGATATCAACATCAAGAATGTCTGGTTTGCAAATCTATGACTTAGGAGAAATCTGGTTCAATGAAACAGGTTATCCTTTTACATTTGCATCATTTAACTATGTCGAAACACCTTCTCAGGATTTAATAGATGTCTTGGATTTTTCTTTTAAGAAAGGAATTGAGAGTTTGGATAAAATACTTGATTATATTCAAAATATTAATGATATTTATGTATCTCAAAAATATATCGAGGAATACTTAAGAGAAAATATAATTTATAAATTTTCTAAAGATCATATTTCTGGAATAGATTTGTTTTTTTCACTAGTCAATGAAGGGATTATGAATGGTAGGGCAAAATATAATGAAAAAGAATAAAAAGCAATTAGTAACATTAGGTCATAGCCCTGATGCTGATGATGCATTTATGTTTTATGCCATAACGAACAACATTGTTAGTTCCGATAATTTTGAATTTGAACACGTAATAAAAGATATTCAGAGTTTGAATAATATGGCAATAGAAAAACAATTAGATACAACTGCAGTTTCTGCTCATGCTTACCTGACCATACAAGATGATTATCGAATTATGGACTGTGGAGCAAGCATGGGTGATGGATATGGCCCCATAGTTGTTTCAAAAAAATTTTTATCATCAACTAAAAACATCAAAATTGGGATTCCTGGGAAATTAACTTCAGCTTTTTTGCTGTTACAGCTCTATTGTGATGATGCAGAATTTGTTGAGTATGATTTTGATTCACTTTTTTCAGCATTAGATAATGATGATATTGATGCTGCCTTAATAATTCACGAAGGACAAATAACTTACGAAGAGCTAGGATATAAAATTTTGATTGATATTCCAAAACTTTGGGCTAATGAATGTGAATATCCTATTCCATTAGGTTTGAATGTTGTTAGAAGAAGTTTCTCTATTCAAGAACAGCAAGAAATATCTCAACTTATTAAATCAAGTATTAATTATGCATTATCAAATATTGATTTAGCACTAGATTATTCAATGAAATTTGGCCGCGGTGTTTCAAGAGATATCGCGAAAGAATTTGTCTTAATGTATGTGAACTCTGATACTGTTGATATTAATTTTAGAGGAATATATGGACTAGAGTTTTTTTATACAAAAGCTTTAAAGAAAAATTTAATTAGTAAGATGCCTAATTTAGACATTATAGAAACTAAATAACCTCTCCATTAATCATTTTTAATTTTATATCTTTATTGGATGCATTGATTATAGAACTCAAAGGGTCTTTAGATTTTACTTTAAATGCTATAAGATCTGCAAGTTTTCCATTTTCTATTGTGCCAATTTGTTCTTCTAGGTTGAGGCACTTAGCACCACCTAAAGTAGCAATTTCGATAATTCTTTCAGCAGTTTTATTTTTTAGAATTTTTTTACTAATTAAGTAGAGAAATCTTATTTCATCTAAAAAGTTCAAGGAGTGATTGCTTGAAAGCCCATCAGTTCCAAGTCCAATATTGTTACGGTTAATTAAAAATTTTATGTCTGGCATCTTTTCATTTAAGAAAAGGTTGCTTCTTGGACAAACAGTTATAGGAAGATTGTATTTTTCTATAACTAATTTATCTTTGGGAGAGATATTATTCATGTGAATCAGTGTCGGATTATGATTGAGTAAATTTAATTTTTTTAGATAACTTAAAGGTGTAAAATTTTTATTCCTTGAAACTAATGGTTTATTGATTAGTAGTTGAAATATTTTGTCATCAAATTTGTTTTTTAACCCTTTAATAAATTTTACTTCATCATTGCTTTCAGAAAGATGTATACCAAGACCAATTTTCAAATCACCAGCAATCTTAAATATTTTAATTAAACTTGCTGTGTCTAAAGAGTATATAGAATGTGGGAAGAGCCTAAAGTTAATTAAGCTGTTCTCAACTGATTTATGCTTAGATCTTATTTTTTTTAATGATGCAATTTTCAATTTTGAATTAGCAATTTCAAAAAAATAAGCACAACGAATTTTTGATTTTTTGATTTCTTGTATATCTTCTCCATCATAAGAGCTAATTTGTCCAACTGTTGTTACACCACTATCTATTGATGCTAAAAGTGATTCAGCTACAGATTCCCTAACCATTTTTTTTTGATTATTATTTTTTTTTAATTCTATAATTTGTTTAAGCCATGATGGGAAATCACTAAATGGCTGAAGTAGCTGGTTAACCCAATTTAGCTCTAAATGAATATGAGCATTAACAAATCCTGGAATAATAATTGAATTACCTAATCTTATTTTTGGATATTTTATTTTGGCACTTAATTTTTTAGGCAATATACTAAAAATTTTATTTCTTTTAATAATTATAGAATGATCTTCCAGCAAACCATTTTTTGGACAGTATATAAATTTAGAATTTAATATCTTATTCATTTAAATGATAAGTTACCTGTACAAATCTCTTCAACAGGACCTTCCATGTTTAAATTGTAATTTTTATCAATAGAAATTTTTAGAGTTCCTCCAGGCATTTTTACATCAACTTCGTAATCAAGTAATCCAAGTTTATAACCAGCAGAAACTATAGCACATGAGCTACTACCAGAGGCTAAAGTATATCCAGCACCTCTTTCCCATATTTCTGCCTCGACTTTGTTACGATTAATTATTTTAGCAAACTGAACATTTATTCGTTTGGGAAAAATCTTATTTGTTTCTATATATGGGCCATATTCTTTTGCTATTTTTGAAGATATTTGTTTAAGAAAAATTACACAATGTGGATTACCTACAGATACTGAGGTAAAAACAAAAGTTTTATTTTTAATTTTAATTTTTTTTGATACTGCTAATATATCCTTAATTTTAACGGGAATATCTTTTGATCTAAATTCAGCTTTTCCCATAGCAACTTTAAAATAAGAAATATTTTTTGTTTTTTTTATAAACTCACTGGTGACAATTCCACCTTTAGTTTCAATTGTAAAAACCTTTTTTTTGGTATATCCATGATTAAATAGAAAAGAAGAGAAAATTCTTAAACCATTTCCACTTTTTTCTGCTTGTGTTCCATCAGGATTATAAATTATTAACTTGAAATCTGCTCTCTTTGATTTCTCCAGAATTAAAATTCCATCAGACCCAATACCATAGTTTCTATCACATATGTTTATAATAGTCTTTTTAGATAATTTTTTTTTTAGTTTTTTCCCATCTATAACAATATAATCGTTTCCTAGCCCATGGGATTTAACAAATTTCATAATATTTATATTATATTGATGAATTTAATCTTGGTAAATATCTTAATGTAGATTATTAATCTTTTTTTGTATAGAATTAAACAGAGCAATCTAGGGAGGATTTAAAATGATTGAAGATTTATATGACGTAAAGGATCGAGTTGCTGTAGTAACAGGTAGTTCTCGTGGTATTGGTAAGCAATGTGCTCTTGCTTTTGCTGAGGCAGGTGCGAAATTAGTTTTAAATTATGTAAGCAACAAACAGGCTGCAGAAATTACTGCTGAAGAAATTGAAGGTTTAGGGTCTGAAGCTATTGTTGTTCAAGCAGATGTTAAAGACTTTGAAGCTTGTCAGTCACTTGGTGAAGAAGCTGTGAAAAAATACGGGAAAATCGATTTTCTAGTTAACAATGCTGGTATTAATAGAGATATTACTTTCAGCAGAATGTCACAAGAAGAGTGGCAAGAGGTAATTGATACTAACTTGGGAGCATTATTTAATATGTCTAAAGCTTGTGTTCCACATATGAGGGATGCAGGGTTTGGTTCAATTGTTTCAATTTCGTCAATTATTGGAGAAACAGGAAACATTGGCCAATCAAATTATGCTGCAACAAAAAGTGGAATGTATGGTTTTACTAGAAGTTTAGCAAGAGAATTAGCAAAAGATAATATTAGAGTAAATACTGTTTCACCTGGATTTGTTGAAACAGATATGCTTCATACAGTTCCAGCTGATCTTCTAGCAGGTATTAAGACAGAAATTCCATTAGGTAGATTTGGATATCCAGATGAAGTTGCATTAGCAGTTCTTTATTTATGTTCAACTGCAGGCTCTTGGATTACGGGTACTAATCTAAGTATTAATGGCGGACACAATATGCTGTAATTTTTTTGGGTAGCTAGTGTAAAAACTAGCTACCCATAGAAATGAAAGTATGAGATGGCAGTTCTAAGGAATACATTGCTATATAGCCAAGTATTATTGAAATAAATCCAATCAGTGAATAATACGATATTTTCAAACCACTTAAACTAAAAAAAGCTTTTACTTGAATAATAAGAAAAAAAATAGTCCATGAAATTATTGAGATAGCAGACACTGATCCAAACCAATAAGTACCTATTTGCTCTTTTGACAGTATGAAGCCAAGACCAAACCCAATTGTCATTATTGGGAAAGCTATACAAATCAATAAAAAAATAATTTTCTCCATTGAGGACAAACTAGGAAGCCTGTCTATTTTATTTATTATTTTGTTTTTAATATTTGTATGTTGATATATATAAAGGATTGCAACAATTGAAGATATTAAAATAATTGTATGAGAAATAAAATTGGACATAACATGGAACGCAAGAATCTTATTTGAAAAGAAAGAGCCATTTGTTTCAGGAGCAAAAACTAATGGAATCGATAGTAAAAAACAAGCAGGGGAAATAAAAAGGGTGTATAAATTTTTTATAAAAAATCTTAATAGAATAGTGCTTGCAATTCCAACTATCCAGGAAGAGACAAATAGGTTTATTTCAAAGTTTTTTGAATCAATACTAACTTTATCTGTAAGTATAAGGAATGTTTGGAATAGTAATGAAATTAGAATTAGCATTCTTGATATTTTTGAAAAGGAAATATTACCTGCAATTACATATATAACATTAGTTATGAAAGACAAAAGAAATATCATTGGTATAAAAATCATTCTTTAATTTATCCCTGATGCTTCTTTTAAATAATTTTTTGATAGTTCTATATTAAGATCATCTAAATTACCGTCTAAGATTTCGTCTATTTTATGTAATGTTAAATTAATTCTATGGTCACTAATTCTTCCTTGGGGGAAGTTGTAGGTTCTTATTTTTTCACTTCTATCACCACCACCTACTAGTGCTTTCCTTGTTTGGGACATATTCTCAAATTGTTTTTCTTGTTCAATTTTAAGTATTTTTGCCCTTAAAACTTTCATAGCTCTTTGTTTATTTTTATTTTGTGATTTTTCATCTTGGTTTTGAACTACTATACCAGAGGGTATATGTGTAATTCTGACAGCCGAATCAGTTTTGTTTACATGTTGCCCTCCTGCACCAGAGGCTCGGTAAGTGTCAATTCTTAAATCTTTTTCGCTTATCTCAATCTCAACTTCATCAGCTTCTGGTAGAACTGCGACTGTTGCCGTAGAAGTATGAACTCTACCGCTTGTCTCAGTTTCTGGAACTCTTTGCACCCTATGGACACCACTTTCAAACTTCATATATCCATAAATTTTTTTCCCAGTTATTGAAATTATGGCTTCTTTTATTCCACCAAGACCAATGTCATTTTTGTTAATAATTTCTGTTTTCCAACCCTTTCTTTCGGCACATCGCATATACATTCTTAATAAATCTGAGGCAAATAAAGCTGCTTCATCGCCACCTGCACCAGCTCTAATTTCTAGTATGACATCTTTAGAGTCTAAGGGATCAACTGGTTTCGCTTCTTCCTTAATTTTATCAATTACAGTAATTAATTCTTCATTTAAAGTATCGATTTCCTCTTGGGCAAGCTCTTTAAAATCTTCATCATTCAGTAACTCTTTGTTATCTTTTATCGATTTCTGAATTTCTTTGTATCTAATAAAATATCCAACAACATCTGAAATTGTATTTCTTTTTTTTGAAAGTTCCTTTATTTCATTAGAATCAATATTTCCAGAGGATAAAGCTTTATCTATATCATTCAGCTCATTTTGAGCCTTTTCTAGATCATTAAGTATTTTTTCATCAATCATAGCAAAACTTGCAAACTCAACACTATTGGATAAAATCTAAATATGGATAATATTGATATCCTTGATAGTAAAGTTAAGGATATTATAAATACAAAAGGCGAACTTGAAAACAAAATTGAGGTTTTAGAAATAAAAGTAAAAGAATACAATGAAATAATTAAAAGCCTCGAAGACAAGAATAGACTTTATAAAGATGAGTTAAAGAATGTTCTTGTTGAATTAGAGAATGTTATAAAAGATTTAGATGTTTAGTGAGAGAAATAAAATTAAATCACATAAATAAAAAGTTAAAATTAAAAACGGAATGTGACCAGGAAGTTATTGACCAAATTGAAGAATATATTAATGAAAATTATGAAAGACACAATTTAGAAAATACTTCTATTCCTAAACTTGAAATATCTAACCTTCTTCTAATTAATGCAGTTTTTGAAGTTCTTACCTTAAGAAAGGAAAGGGATAAGAATTTTGAGAGAATTAAGTCGATATTATCAAAAGTTTAATAAACAGTCTATAAGAAGAACGATAACTGAAAGTTCTTCTTCGGAAAGTTGCAGTTTTGATTCTATTATAATTAACAACTTCATCAATTTTCTTGAAGATCTTAAATTTAAGTCGATGGCAATCTATTCTCCAACTAGGCATGAAATAGATACCCTAGAAATTTTTTATTATCTTAAAAAAAGGAAAATTGAGATTTTTTATCCACTGGTTAGTTCGAATTTGCTAGAATTTGGTTTGGTAGAAGATTTAGATGATTTAAAAATAGGTGAATTTGGTGTTGGGGAGCCTCATAAAGGTGCAAAAAAAGCCAACATTGATTACATTGACTTGTTTTTAATCCCTTGCCTAGCAATAGATGAAAATAATAAAAGGTTAGGTTATGGAGGGGGTTTTTATGATAAAGCTATGAAAAACATTGATTACAAAAAAACCCTAGCGATTCTAAGACCTAAAAGATTAATAAGAGATTTTTCAGCCGAAGCTCATGATATTAAAATTGGGAAAGTAATTTCAGTTGAAAAGCAAAACATGGAGGAAAGTGATGAACTTAATTGAAATAGGAATATATTTAGGGTGTTTAATTGCAGGGTTTAGTTTGTTTTGGTTTTTATCCAGACAAAAATTAATTTCTGATATAAAAAATAAAGAAAGCCAATCTGAGAGTATTATCTCTTCTGCAAAAAATAGAGCTAATAAAATTATTAAAGACACAGAAAAAAAGGCGAGAAATTATAAAGAAAATCAAATGAAAAAAGTTAAGCAAGAAATAGATTCCTTGAAGAAGGATATTGATTCAAGGACAGCAGAGGTAAATAAAAAAGAAAAAGAGTTAGACTCTTCGCTCAAGGATATAACAAGAAAAGAAGCACAAGTTGAGATGAGAGAAAGTTCATGTGAGGAATTGATGGAAAAATATCGTGAAAGAGAAACCGAATTAGAGAAAATCTTAGAGGATGCTAAAACAAAAATTGAATCTATTGCTGGACTTTCTAGGGATGATGCAAAAGAAGAATTAATTAAAACAGTAGAAAATGAAGCTAAAATTATTTCGGCAAGAAGAATAAAAGAAATAGAGAAAGATATGCAAGATGATGCTGAAAGAAAATCAAAAAACATAATTGCACTTGCAATTCAAAAATATGCAGCATCATATACTTCAGAGAAAACTGCATCAGTTGTTAATCTTCCCAGTGATGATATGAAAGGTAGGATTATAGGTAAAGAAGGAAGAAATATTAGAACAATAGAACTTAAAACTGGTGTTGATATAATTATTGATGATACTCCAGGAGTTGTTACTGTTTCTTCTCATAATCCACTAAGAAGAGAAATTGCCTCTAGGGCTATAAAGAAGCTTCTAGATGATGGAAGAGTACATCCAGGAAGGATCGAAGAAATAGTTGAAGAGATAGAATCACAACTTGGTAAAGAGCTTAGAAAGTTAGGTGATGATGCAATACTTGAATTAGGACTTAGTAATATGCATCCAGATTTAGTTACTTTGGTGGGTAGGATGAAATACAGGACATCTTATTCTCAAAATATTTTAGATCATTCATTAGAGGTTGCTCAACTTTGTGGAGTTTTAGCAGCTGAGGTTGGACTCGATCCTAAACTTGCAAAGAGAGCAGGATTGCTTCACGACATTGGAAAGGCCGTGGATCATGACATGGAAGGTAGCCATGATGATTTAGGTGCTGAGTTAGTTAAAAAATATAACGAGCCAAAAGAGGTTATAGATGCAGTTGAACTTTCACATACTGATAACCCCGATAGTCTCTATTGTCTTCTTGTTCAATCTGCAGATGCAATATCCGCAGCTAGACCTGGAGCGAGAAAAGAATCTTATGAATCATATATCAAAAGAGTAAAAGAACTAGAAGATATAGCTCAATCATTTAATGGTGTAGATAAGTGCTTTGCTATTCAGGCTGGTAGAGAGGTAAGAGTTATGGTTCAAAGTGATAAGGTTAATGATGATGAAGCAACTATATTATCTCATGATATAGCGAAGAAAATTGAAGAAGAAGTTTCTTATCCTGGAAATGTAAAAATTACTGTTGTGAGAGAGGTCAGAGTTTCATCGGTCGCTAATTAATTATTTATTGTTTAAAGCAACTCTAGCTGCTGCCAATCTTGCTATTGGAACTCTAAATGGAGAGCAGCTTACATAATTTAAGCCGATATTATGACAAAACTCAATTGAACTTGGATCTCCACCATGTTCTCCGCAAATTCCAACTTTCAAATCTTCTCTTGTAGATCTACCTTTATTTAAACCAATTTTCATAAATTCACCGACACCATCTCTATCAATACTTGCAAATGGATCTTTCTCAAGAATTTCTGCAGTTTTTCCATCGATCGTCACTGGTGTTTCCATGTAAGTATTAATAAATTTTGCTGCATCATCTCGTGAATATGCAAATACAGTTTGTGTTAAGTCATTAGTTCCAAAAGAGAAGAATTCTGCTTCTTTAGCGATCTGATCTGCTACAGCTGTGGCTCTCGGAACCTCAATCATTGTTCCCACCATATAAGATATTTTTTTCTTTCCTAAAGTTTTCTTAGCAACATTATCTATTATGTCCTTTTGATATTTAAATTCACTAACCATTCCTACAAGTGGGATCATTATTTCTGGTAATACTTTAATTTTTTTCTTTTCTACTTCAATAGCAGCTTCAAATATTGCATTAGCTTGCATTTTAGTAATTTCTGGCATAGTAATTCCCAATCTACAACCTCTAAGTCCTAACATGGGATTGAACTCATGAAGTTCTTCAACCCTTTCTAAAAGTTTGATTTTCTCATCTAATAATTGTTGATTGTTCCCAGTTATCTCCATTTCTTTGATTGCCAACATTAGGTCTTCTCTGTTGGGCAAGAATTCATGCAAAGGTGGATCCAGGAGTCTAATTGTACATGGATATCCATTCATTGCAGTGAACAATCCTATAAAATCTTCTTTTTGCATTTCTTGAAGTTTGTTCAAATGCAAAATCCTATCTTTTTGATTGTTCGACAAAATCATATCCTGCATAATTTTAATTCTATCTTCAGCAAAGAACATATGTTCGGTTCTACATAAACCAATTCCCTCAGCACCAAATTTAATTGCAGTCTCAGCATCAGCAGGAATGTCTGCATTAGTCCTAATATTTAGTGTCCTAAATTTATCGGCCCATTTGAGTATGGTTGAAAAAACTTGGTATCTTTCTGATGCTATTTCCCTCATATTTCCTTGCATGACTTGTATAACTTCAGACGCAACAACTGGAATATCTCCAGCATAAACTTTCCCTTCAAAACCATCGATGGAGATATAATCTCCTTCATTTATTACTTTGTTATCAACACTAAAAACTCTTTTAGACATGTCAACTTTAATTTCTTCTGCACCTACAACACAAACTTTCCCCATTTGTCTTCCCACTACTGCTGCATGACTAGTTCTTCCACCTCTCGCAGTAAGCAGTCCATGAGCAGCTGCCATTCCATGAATATCATCGGGACTTGTCTCTTTAGTTACCAATATAACTCTTTTACCTTTTTTGCTTAACTCCACTGCAGTTTGAGCATCTAATGCTACTCTCCCTGAAGCTGCACCTGGCGATGCTGCTAATCCTTTTGTTAGCTCTTCAAATTTCTTCTTATCTTCTGGATTAAATATGGGGAAAAGAAATTGTTCTAGATGTTCTGGCTCAACTCTTAATACTGCTTCTTCTTTTGTAATTAAGGTTTCTTTTACCATATCACATGCAATCTTCGCAGCAGCAATACCCGATCTCTTACCTGATCTAGTTTGTAATAAAAACAATGTTTCACTCTCAATAGTAAATTCAAAATCTTGCATATCTTTAAAATGTCTTTCTAAAATTTTAGCAGTGTTCTCAATTTGTGAATGAACTTTTCTCATTTCTCTTTGCATAGTCTTAATATTTTTAGGAGTTCTAATCCCTGCTACTACATCTTCTCCTTGTGCATTTAGAAGATATTCCGCAAATAATTCCTTTTCACCTGAGAGTGGATCTCTAGTGAATCCAACACCAGTTCCACAGTCATCACCCATATTTCCAAATACCATTGATTGAACATTCACAGCAGTACCAATTTCTGAAGGAATGTCATATTGTTTCCTATAAAAAATTGCACGATCATTGTTCCATGAAAGAAAAACGGCATTGATCGCACTGAATAGCTGGTCTTTTGGATTTTGAGGGAAGTTTTTTCCAGTTTTTGATTTAACTATTTTTTTATAGTCCTGAACTAAAGATTTTAATGAATTATGATCCAAGTCAACATCATGTTTAACATTCTTTTTTCTTTTTAGATCTTCTAATTTGTCTTCAAAAAGTTCTTTGTCTACTTTAAGTACAACATCAGAAAACATTTGTATAAATCTTCTGTAGGAATCCCAGCCAAATCTAGCATTTTTTGATTTTTCAATTACTCCTAAAACAGTTTTGTCATTTAAACCTAAATTTAATATTGTATCCATCATTCCAGGCATGGAAAACATTGCTCCTGATCTAACTGATACAAGTAAAGGATTTTTTGCATCTCCGAAATTCTTCTTTGTCATTTTTTCAAGTTTTTTTACATTTTCTTCAATTTGTTGATTAATTTCTTTGGGGACACTTTTTTTATTATCATAAAATATTCCACATACTTCTGTTGAAATTGTAAAGCCAGGTGGAACATTAATACCAATTTCAGTCATTTCGGCTAAACCAGCACCTTTGCCACCAAGAATTTCTTTCATGGAACCTTTTCCGTCTGCCTTTTTGTTTCCAAAAAAATAGACAAAATTGTTATTTTTTTTGTTAGTTCCCATTATGCCCTCCAATTATTAAAGTTCTGAAAGATTACTAAATTCAGAAATTAAATTCTTGAATCTTGTTAACAAATTAATTCTGTTATTTTTTATTTCTTCATTTTTATCCATTACCAATACATGTTCAAAGAAATCAGCAAGTTTATCAAAAGATTTTATAATTTCATATAAACATATTTCAGAGTCTCTGTTGTCTGAATTTTCATTGTAAAATCTTTCAATTCTTTTTATTTCGGTATACAAATCTTGCTCATAATTATTGGCTAAAAGGGTTTCATTAATATTTTCAGAATTATTATCTTTTGTTATATTTTTTAATCTCTTAAATATTTCCACACCTTTTTCCAGTTCAGGTGTTTCATTAAGATTTTTTATAGCATTAATCTTATTTGATATTGATTTAATATTTATCTCTTTATCTGTTTTTAATACTGAGTTCAATATATTTACACTGAAGCCATTCTCAACATAATAGTTTTTAATTCTATCAAGTATAAAATTTTTTGCCTTTTGCTTCGATTCCTTATCAGTTTTATTTTTTATGCCCAAATCAACTTGAGCAAATGAATTATCTAAGATTTCATTCAAATCTATTTTTATATCAAGACTCTCGGTTATTCTAATTATACCTATACAACTCCTCCTAAGTCCATAAGGATCTGAGCTACCGGTAGGATATAGCTTTAAAGAAAAAGCTGATGCTAGATTATCGAATCTGTCTGACAAGCTTATGATTTTTGATAAAATTGTATTTGGCAACTCATCACTTCTTCCTTTTGGTAAATAATGCTGGCGCAGTGCTTCACTGACTTCAGTGTCTATGTTTTTGTAGTAATATTCCCCAATTATCCCTTGGAGCTCTGGAAATTCAAATACCATTTGTGAAGCAAGGTCCGCTTTGCATAAATCACCTGATGCTTCAATTTTTTTAATTTCCAAATCAAAATTACCAAGAATATTAAGTTTTTTTGCTATTTCCACAATTCTCTTTGCTTTATTTCCATAGGTTCCAACTCCATCTATGAAAGTAATTGCATCAATTTTTTCACGAATTTTATTTAATCCTAATTTTGAATCTTCTTCATAAAAGAATTTTCCATCGCTAAGACGAGCAGCTAATACTTTTTCGTTACCACTAATTACAGTCTTAGAATTCAAAAAAGGTGAGCCAGCAACAAATGCAAAACTTTCAACGAGTTCTTTATGGTTGTCGTTTTTGTATATTGAAAAATATTTTTGATGATTTTTCATAACAGAATTAATTACTTCTTTGGGAATTTTTAAGAAATCTTTATTGTATTTACCGATTAATACCATTGGAAATTCTGTAAGATTTGCAACGTGATCTAATAAATCTTGGTCTTTGTTAATAAAAAATTTTTTTTCTTTTTCTATTTTATTTATTTCAGAGATAATTTTTGCTTTTCTTTCTTTAAAACACAGTATGACTTTTCCTTTTTTTAAAAATTTTAAATAATCAGAATAAGATTTTATTTTATTTGTTTCTAATTTGGAAAATCTATGACCGAGAATAAGGTTTTTGCTTTTTATATTCTCAAATTTAATTTTAATAAAACTGTTATCGAAATTTGCATAAATATTTTTTATAGGTCTAACAAAAGGGAATTTTCCTTCACCCCATCTCATAAATTTTTTATTATTTATATTTCTAAGAGAATTACATAAAATATTTTTTAAATTTTCTTTATTAGGAGATCCTTTGATCTTTTTATTTAAATAAAGGAATTCTGAATTATTCTTTTCCTTGAATTTTAATTCTTTCTCTTCAATTCCATTTTTATCTAAAAAAGCTAATCCAGGTTTTAAAAGCTTCCCCTTGTTATCAAAGCATATTTTTTTAGGGGGTCCCCAAATTTCAACTTTCTTATCTTTAGTTTTTTTATCTAACCCATTTATATAAATAGTAAGTCTTCTAGGAGTATTTTTTGAAATGATATCCAAATATTCAATATTATATTCAGCCAATCCTTTGACGAAGTTATTTTTTAATTGTAAACCTAAATCGTTAACGAGTCTGGCCGGTAACTCTTCAACATATATTTCGGAAAAAAATTCAATTTGATCTCTATTTTTCATATTGTTCCATATATAGGCTTGCTGAGTTTTTTGCAAGTT
>CEOW01109052.1_pt1 | contig 19285 bp, 31 predicted proteins | sample 530621 | NCBI WGS metagenome assembly CEOW01 (sample SAMEA2620734, study PRJEB7988) | marine metagenome | isolation source: saline water (ENVO:00002010), including | reverse complement strand
ATGATTTATAAAATGTGTCATACATATCTGCACCATTATTTCCATAAGCCTGTGCAGACTTGTTTTCTGTTTCGGTTGTATCATCCGAATAATAAAAAGTGACTGAGTATGCTTGATTGACTGCACCTACTTCAAAACCTACTTCATATACATCTATATCACTTGAAAATTCAAAAGTATATTCGTGAGTACAACTACCATGAACTTGATGACATAAACTTAGAAATTGTCCCTGCGTTCCGTAATTACTACTTTCTGTCCAAACAGTATTATGTGAATTACTATTTTCTCTTGTAATAGTAAAGTAGCCATCCCAATCTTGATCACTAAAACCCTCGTTGACGGTGACTTCTTGTGCTACTGCTAAGGGGAAAGGATATATTAGTAAAGCAACAATTAATAAACGAACTAAGGTATTGAACTTACGAAGCACTCTCTCATCACTTCCTACCTCTTCCCGCCATCATATTTTACTGCGTGTCCTTCCTTAACCATTAGTTCGTTTATATTGACCTCATTTATGTAGATCTCCCCCAAGACACGGCCATATTTACCTACACCATAAGATTTCATTTCTAATTCGTCCTCGGCGGACTCAAGTTTGTCTATAAGCCAAGATTTCGCAGCCAACCCTCGTTTTTTCTCTTCTTTATCTCTTGTTCGTGATTCAGGAGCATTAATACCCACGAGTCGAATACGACATTTATGCCACACATTAAAACCCAAATCAATTCTGACATCGATCGTATCTCCATCTACTACTCTTAATAACTCTATTTTATAATAATACATTTGATCCTCTAAACAATAGGAGGACATATAGTCCCCCTATCGACGCACTTGTAATTAAATTAACCTTTTGGAAAGTTAGACATAAATTTGAACGGTGCTTCCTCAATAACATTTTGTAATGCTGAGAAAAACGCAGCGCCTGCTGCGACAACTGCACCCTCAAGTACACCCATATCCAACCATCCGGTTTGGGCTGCAACAATTACACCAAAACCTGCTTGAAGTCCTGTTCTAACTGCTCTTATTAATGACACTTTAAAAGCGTCTGTTAATTCCCAATTCATACGAATCTCCTAACTTTCTTTTGCAAAAGAAATGTCCCAAGTTTGTTTACCTAAGACACCATCTTCTGTCAACCCAAATTCTTTCTGGATTTCCAGAACTTTTCCTTTAGCCTGATTACCAAACCACCCGTCAGCTGTTATGCCAACTTGCTTTTGCCAATCTTTAAGCTTTTCGTCAAAAATCATTGGCGATTGTTTTTTGTATAATTTATTAGGCCATTTAGGAAAATCTTTAGAAAAATCAAATACTTCAGTTTTTTTCTTTTGATCAATAGGACTATAAGAAATTACAGGCTCACTTCCTGATACGGTTTTAAATTCTTGTCCCTCTATGTAGTCAAAATCTATATATCTTACTAATACTTTTTCGCCACTAAGTATTGCATCTCTTATAAGCGGGTAAACGGTCTTATACGCATTTACGGAAGATCCCACAAACCCGTCACTTTGCACAAGATTACTTGTTTGTGAATTTCCTAAAATTAAACAACCGCTGGTCGATTCATCTGTATTCCCCGTGTGCCAAAGTATATACTCGAATCCCGGGACATTGTTGACATAGATCATGCCACGATGCCAATCAGCACCATACTTGGAGGTATAACGCGAGTGAAAGCCACCTTCGCTACGAAGTGTTAATGTGTATGTCCCTGCGGGAATACGCGTTTCATGTTTTATTTTTTCGGCTCGAAATTCATCTTCGACGGTGTAGCAAAGAAACTTGCGTTTGTTGTCGGTGACATCAAATAAAATACCACTTGTGGAATCTTCTTGTGAGCTGATTCTTAGGACTTCTAATTTCATACATGACTATATTAAATGACAAGAAGTTGGTTTCAGGTATTTAAGAGTTGTTTGGAAAAAATATTTGATCTTTTACAAAATAAGTGTCACTTTTAGCACTTATAGTAAAGCAAACTTGTGCAGGTCCCGAATCATCACCTGTCATATCCTTAAACCATTTAGAGCCACCGTCCATAGATGGTGCTTGTATAAACCACCTACCACGATTAGGGTGCATAAAGTAATGATGAAAATGACCCCATACAAGTAGATCTGCGTCTCCTACCGGCGTTCTACCCATAGATTGACCTGCAAACCATTTAATACCTTTATCAAATGCAAACCTACCAGATTTTACTGAAACTCCGGAACGAAATTGGTGTCCGTGAGCAAATCCCACAATTTTACCTGAAATTTCTACTGTTGCTGACAACTCGTCGTCTGGTATATAAAATTTAACATGACCAAATGCTTTAGGGTTTTGTTCAAGTATTTCTTGTACTTGCTCAACAACTGCAACATCGTGATTGTCTGCAAAATCCGTGTAAGTTTTTCCGTTGTTTCTGTTTTCCCCGTGATTCCCGGCTATTGCACATACAACTACATTTTTAAATAATGGCGACCACTCTGTCAAAGCTTTGACCATTATTCTACGAGCAACCTTAACTTGATCACGAAGATTCAGCTCGCCACCCCACTCTTGAGTCGGGTAATGCCCACTACAATTTTCGATAATATCACCTAAAGATAATATGTATAAGTTTTGGATCTTCCTACCATTTTTGCGTTGTGTTTCTACATAATCAACAAAGTCAGGTATCATTTGATTTAATCTTTCTACAATACCTTTTGTACCATCTCCATCCGGCTTGCCTAACTGCCAATCACTCCAACAAAAGACAATGCTATCGTCGGTGCTTGTTTGTAGCTTTTTAGGTTTCTTTGCTTTCTTTACTTCTTTTAGCAAAGCGTCGTAGTCAGGATCGTTAGGGTTTACTTTCCCACGAGATTGTATTCGTGCTTTGTAATAAAATAGTCGTTTCCCACCATCGACCATAGAATCCCAACTACGAACTTCTACCGGCTCTATAACCTCGTATTTCTTTGGATCAAGCTCAAGTTGTTCTAATATATCGTCAAAGACTTTTATATTACTATCTTCTTGAGGTTGCGAAGTTATTTCACCCTTACTCCCTTTGAGCCTATAACCCGGCTCAAAACCTTTAGGATGTACATTTTTAGATTTTCTTTTAGCGTTTGTTAAATCGCTTTTATTTTTATTATATTCGTCAAGACTTGACATATTGTTCCATAGTATTTCTCAAAGCTGTTCTAATAGAGTCTATGGACAAAGGACAATTTTTCTCTTCAATTAACCATTTTGCTGCTGTTTGTGCGGGTACACCTTTTAATTTCACGCCCTCACAAGCTTCTATCCACGCAGCCCTGTTAGACTCGTTTTGCTCTCGCCACGCCGTTGATCTTCTTGTGGGTTGAGATGATGCATACTCTTCTAAAGAAGACAAAATTATTCCTCTTCTGCTTGAGTTGGTGCTGTTTTTTGTGCGCCAATATCATTTAACACTTGATTTAAAGCATTGTTTTGTACTTTTAGCTCACTATTTCTCAACTCAAGATTAGCTATTTTATTAGCAGTATCTTGCACTATTTCTTTATATGTTTTGTTTTCTGCTAACAAACGATTAACTAAGTCCGCTGTTTGTTCAGGGGATAGTTCTTGTTGTTGTTCTGGATTAGCCATACCTTACCTTTCAACTATTTATACATCAGTATATTCATTATTATATACACTCAAGAAGACATTTTCTTGATTTATGAAGAAGTTTTTTTAGATTCCTCTTTACCGTAAATTTCGTTAAATGGTTGGTCACTAAGGGGTTGATCTACAATACTTCTTGGTGATCTGTCCGTTATTTTGCTTTTTTTAAGCAAATCATATTCTAAGTTGTAGTTATTTACCATAATACTCTATGGTACTATAAAAATACATTCTCCCGGGCATTCCTCTGCTGCTTCGGTCACTAAATCCTCTTGACCTTTAGGTACTCGTGCTAACCCCTCTGCGCCCTGATCGTTGTTGTGTATTTCGCTAAAAATTTTTAATTCACCAAAATTACCAACTACTTCTTGAACATAAGCTAAACCGTCATTTTGCATAACAAAAACATCAGGTGCTATTTCAGCGCAAAGTCCGTCACCTGTGCAAAGATCTTGATCTATCCATACTTTCATTGAAACCTATTCTTGTTAATTTGTCTGTACCCACCTGTCATTTTACTTCTTAATTTAAAACTTTCGTCCCTTATAGCGTGATCGTGTTTTTCATCCCACTTACTAACTACAAGATTCTTTTTTTCTCTTTTAAAAGGTATTACATGTAAAAACGGCATACCTCTTTTAATTAATCTTTCACCCTCACTATGCCATACGCTAGGAAAATTTACTTGATGGAAAGTGTCTGTTTCTACAACACCCGGAAACAAAGTAAAATCTTTATTAGGGTGTAGTTGCGGTTGTAAAAATAGTGTTGACCAACCCGGTGGTGTCCAAAAAAACCACGGGCTAGTAAACTTTACAGCTCTACGATAATCATTTCTTTCAAAAGGATATGTGCTAAATTGTTGCTCGTCATGAAACTCTAAAGTACTTCCTATGCCATTGTCGTCACTAAAGTTAGTTTCAAAATGGAAAGTTTCACCTACTCTTTGTATTAACATATCACACCAAAAAGGAATAATATAACCTTCTGTGAAGTAATCAACAACAGCAGGACACTTCTTTATTGTATGCAAATTCAAATCTTTTATAAGAGAACTCATAATAGGAAATGGTTTGTGATTGTCTTGTTGAAGATCTAAAGGTAGTTTTTTAAACCACTCCGGTATCATTTGACTTGCAGGTACAGGTGGTGCTATGTCGGGTAATGCAGGTATAATACTTGCAAACTCTATATTATTTTTTTTTACCCACCTCATTTTTCACCTGTAAAAAACCAATGTTCCGGCTCAACAAAATGAAAAAACGCAGCCCCTACACCATTGTTATCTACATTTGGAAAAGGCGGTCGCCAATGTTCTTGTTCTTCACCGTAAAATGCTAAGGCTTGATTTGGTTTCAAAATATATTCTCGACCTTCTACAATTAAAGGCCAATCCGTATCACTATACAAATGTAAATCTATTGTATATGTACAAGCATTGTTGTCTTTGTGTTTTACTAATTCAGCAAGCTCGCCCTCATAATGACAGGCTAAAGCATAGCTAGGTAATAGGGTAGGGGATTGGAACACATCTCTAGCAACCGCTACTGATCTGTTAAAGTACGGCATAATCGCACGCCATAAATCACTACTACACCCATACCTACCAAAAAATTCGTTGTATTCAAAGTTTTTGTAATTTCTTTTTACTAGTCCAACAAGACGATTAAAAATATCTTGTGGGAATAGTTCTTCAATTAGTATTTCTTTTCTTTCCATAATTTCTGTTTCTTTGGTACTAGTCTTCTTGGTCTTCTACTTAAAGCTTCGGGATATAATTGATTAGTATCTCTACGATTAACTGAGGATTGACTAATCAAATTCCATTGTTTACTAAACTCCTCGTTCCACGGTACATATTCTAGTTTTACCGGTTTAGAGAATAATAAATTAAACATAATTACATCGTGATTTAATAAACACTCTTCACGATCAAGATCAACCCACTCAAAAGCCCAAGATAAACCTCTAGACCAAGAGTGTATAGGCATAAATCCGGGTATTGTACTAATAGGTAAATCTTTACCCACATTTCTATCACTAGGTAGTACATCCATCCATACTTCCGGATCGTCACAAAATAACATAACCGGCATAGATATTTGCATAGTAGGTACTCCCGGTCTAGCCCAACCTTCTTTTTCTTCAACAATAAGCTGATTAAAAGGTCCGTGGTGTTTTACATTACCGTAAAAATGTGCGTTAAAATCAAAACCACCGTATCTATCTACATCGTCAGCCAATTCATTTTTTCTCATTTTGATTTTTACATAACTATATGGAAAGTTAACTTCATATAATCTATTTCTCATAAATTGTGTAGATACACAACCATTAGGGGCTTTTACAAACTTTTTAGGTAGTTCATAATTAACTGAGGGTAAAGCATTACTTTCCTCATTTTCTAATTGACCCCATTGTAAATTAGGTACGGGTACTGTGTATGCAACCCTAGGTGCGCTTCTGCTTATATCTTTCATAGGCTTTGACCATATATCAGTAATTCTAGGTATTGGACATTTACTCATCTATAACCCCCTCTTCTTTCCATATCTTTTTATTTTGTTGCGTAAGCCAACGGTAAAAACCGTTTTGTCTTGTTCTTTCCGCAGACCTGCTTTTTGAGTAATAAAGTTTGTCTAAATCATCCATATCTCTACTTTCGTAGTCTTTTAAATCAAAACCACTTCTCTTGTAGGGTATTACTTGTATTAGAGGCGTACCCTGTCTAAATGTTTTTTCACCAACTCCGTGATATATAAAAGGTATATTCATTTGATGATAAGAGTCAGTTTCTACAAGACTAGGCATAATTTCTATTTCCCAAATACGATGATACCACGGCTGAGTTATGATAACTGACCAACCCGGTGGTGTCACTATATCCCACGGATTTGTAAATTTTAATGCTGTGTTAAAACTTGTAGGTTGAAAAGGCATATTACCTATGGACGCGGGATCGTGATATGTAATAGTTTCATTGTAAGCGTGCTTGTTGTACCAATTAAATCCTGTTTGCTTATTATGACTAATTTTAAGATCAAGCCATAAAGGTATAATATATCCCGCCGTCATCATATCTTTTACAGTAGGACATTTTTTTAAAGAATTATCTTTGTAAGGAACTGTATTCCAACTATCGTCGTCTTCTCTTAACTCTGTCCACTCTCTTTGTAAATGTTTGTACCAAGCAGGTATAAACTCTTTAGCAGGACGAGGTGGAGCTAGATCAACATATTCAGGATCACCTGTAAGGAATAGGATTTTATCGTCGCCAACTTTATGTTTTTTGACTTCTAAAAATCTACTATATTCTTTTCGTTCCCACCATTTAGCCATTATTCCATCAACACCATTGCTTGTTCTACTATTTTTAAATTGTCGTCTGGAAAATCACCTGTATATTGGTTTCTTAAAGATATAGCATTTGTATCTTTATCCCAATGGATTATTTTATAAGTTGTAAAAGGTTGTGCTTTCAAATCGTCAATTTTGTCGTCTATATTATCCATAAGATCGGGTGTCCAACTAATAATAACTTTCATATCGGGATTGTCTGCAATAGTATCTACACAACCGTCAAGAACATCTAGTTCGCTACCATTTGTAGTTATGACTAACAGATCAAGATCTGTTAAATCTAAGCTATCTACTGTAATAACCTCAACTGCTTGTTCACCCTCACCAAAATCAACATCTAGTTTTGCACCAGATTTGTTATTGTCAAAGTAGTACATTGTACCGCTACGACTTGTGCTTGCACAAGCTTTGTTTATATTTGTAGCGCTAGAACAATTTGTTTCTAAATCTGCAAATCTTGAAGTTATTGGCTCAACATTTATTACTTCTTTACCATTTGAAGTAAGCACTTTACTTGCTACTCCTACTCCTGCACCAACAAATAATGCTTTGTCAATATTTGTAATGTTTTCATTTACATAAAATTCTAAAGAAGGATCAAGTGTAAGCCTGTTGTTCATTAATAGTTGTTCAGCCCTATCACTTGCGTCGTATTCTATTGATTCCCCCACACTTAAATCTATTTCTACCATTTAGTACCAATCTTTCTTAATTTCTGTATAGTGACGACCGGACGGAAATACCGGCTCACCACCACTAAATTCACCTAAAACAAAGTGGTAGTTGTCTGGTCGTGCATAATTAAAGTATAGCGCAACAGTCACTCCTCCCGGATTTTGTAATCGACCGTGATCTGTTTGTTGTCCTTCATAAGCTAAAGCCTCTTCGTCTGCTAATACTATTTCTCTACCATTTACATTCATGTTCCAACCGCTCTCGCTGTAGTAGTTGTACATAATTGTAAACTCAACAGGATCTGTATCTTTATGCACAGGATAGTTTGCATTAGTTTCATACCAATTTAAAGTAGCAAAGGTAGGAAGTAAATTGGGAACATCAAAGACTTCTCTTGCTTTGTCAATACTAAATATATGGTACATATCGAGTTCGGGACAAGTCTTTTTCATCATACCTGTTTCGTGTCTTTCCCAAGTTTGATCGTCATAGTAAGGCGACTCATTGTCTAACCAATGTCGCATTTCTTCTACTTGATTTCCCTTAAATAAATCTGTGATGATTATTGCATCCATTTTCATCCTCTTGGTAAATAAAAATCTGGTAATCCATCTGTGTCTATTTGATGACCTAACCATGTGACTATTGCATACTTAGTACCACTAATTATAGGCATAGCCCTATGGGAATAAGCGTAATTGCTAGGAAACAAAACTAAAGCAGGTTTATCGGGTTTAACATTTTCGTCAAAGTGTATGAAATATGTACCGCCACCCTCATACTCAGTAGGATTTAAAAGTATTAGCGCACTTAAATATCTAGGCATGTGTGGTGCATAATCACAATGAGCTTTATATTCTTGACCGCCCTGATAACGCAATAAAGTATATCCCTCATCAAACATAATTGGAAACTCATACTTTTTAGTGTATTCATTTACATACTCACTTAACTTTTGTGTGAGTAAGTCTTGTAAGTTAGCTATATCTCTAAAATACTTGTCATTACCATTTTTAACGGACTCTCTGTATAGTCTTGATTCTTTAGGTAAAAAGTAATGTTCAGTAATACCAAAAGTCTTATTTGACCTAATATCTCCGCCTTTGTGTCCTTTACCAACGGACGCATCTTTAAAACCTAATTCAAATGTTTCGTCTTGATCAATATCTTCACATATTTTTATAATTGTTTTAGCTTGATCTTCTGTAATGAAATCCTCATAGATTTCAACACAACCCATAATTTTTTTCACGAAAACTCCCTCATCTTGATTTGGTCTATTGGATTACCATTATTATAGCTATCCATATCAAAATTACTACTAAGTGAAACTAAAAATGCAGACTTACGACCGTTCAACAAAGGCGTTGTTGCATGTGAATAAACAAAAGAACTAGGCATGATTACAACCGATCCGGCAGGTGGTTTGTATGGATCAGCCTCCGGAAAGTATCTAAATTTCAAACTACCACCCATAAAGTTGTCATTGAGATAAGTTAATATAGTTATTCGACGCATATACGGTGCAATGTAATATTGATTTGTTTTAGGGTTTCTAACTGAGTGATTGTCACTATGATATGTCATGTGTTTTGGCGGACTATAAGTTATGTATTGGTACTTTTCTAACCAATTAACTTCTTTTTCTACATCTGGGTACAATTCAAAATATTGTGCTGCTTTGTTTAAAGCGTTTGCTTGTACTTGTTTTAAAAATTGATAATGTGTTTTTTTTGTAAATTGAGCTTCTGGATCAAATCTTATAGGTCCGTTATCGTTATATAAAGATTTTGCTGCTTCGTCTGTTTTAGTAGATTCTAAAGTTTGTTGGGCTTTCCAATTATCTACATCTTCGTCCATAGATTCTATTATGCCGTCTGGTACTTCTAAGCAATTTTCCCAAGCGACAACACCTCTAATAACTTCTTTAGGTGTACCACTTACCCATAAATTATTCTTCTTCATCTGCTTTTTCGTATATAGCGATTTCTTTTTTATCTACTTCTTTTTTGTCTTTATAAAAAATTATGTCATACCATCCGGGTTTAAGAGCAATATGTTCACTATAAAAATATTTTTTATGGTTGTCGTATTGTAGTAAATGAGTATCTATTTTATTTTGTTGCTCACTAGGATTGTCTAAATTTTTTGACCAGACCTCCATTGAGTATTGAGGCATATTGTCTTTGTCAATAAATTCGTCAATATATATGTATTGTACAAATTCTGTTGAGGGTGCATTAACAGGAACATGAGCTTTTCTATATTCAGGTATTTCAACAAGTTGTGCGACACTAGGGTCTTTTACAAAGTCTTCTATGTTTGGTGATAACCCTGTATGCACTTCGGCAACTACTTGTTCCCATTCTTGTTTGTAATCATCAATAGATTCACCTTCGGGTATGTAGTATATTAATCTCACAATCCTCCCTTCTTTTATTAGGCTGTGAGTGTTGCTCGAATATCTAGTTGTGCCTTTAAGTAATCGATTGTTGCACCAAAGCTAACATCTTTTGTAGCTTTATAAGCATCAACATCGGCCAAGAACGCAGTTTCGTCAAATGCGTCTATATCTTCACCAAGTTTGTAAAGACAGTTAGCAACTGCTTTCTCACAGACTTGTAGGGCATCAGCTTTTTCCGTTGCTAAGGCATCGGCGCTAATTGATAGATCCATATCTTCTCCTATATTGTAAGTGTTTCCTAGACAGTATAGCATTGAATATTCACGAATATCTTTTATTCCCGGACTACCCTCGACAGGCCAAACCCAATCGTCAGGTATTTCGACAAAATATGCGTGAGCTTTACTGTAAAATATTTTTATAAACGAATATGACCCCTGATCAGTTCCGTCATCTCCGTCATCTGTTGATATTGTATCAAGTTCTTTATCAAAATTGTCTATTGTAGTACAAGTAATATCGGTAGCTAAAACATCTGTATAGGTATTATCTGCATAAACATAAGGGCTATCATTTTTTATATAAAAATTTACATTAGGATTTACATTTGTGTCAATATCCCAAACATAACCTACTTCATATTTATATTCGTTTAACAAATCGTCTGTCAATTTAAGTGGTGTATCATATTCACCGTTATAATCTGTTATAAAATCTTTGCGTCTTATATATAAAGAAAACCTTTTTGCATTGTTTAACTCAACATCAACATAACCAAGTGTTCCGTCAACTACAAAATTTAATTTTTTTCTTGGACCATAAGGATATACATTATCGATTAAATCACTAGGAAATAAATTAGGTGCGTCTTGTGGATATAAAGTGCCGGGAAAATAAAATAAATCCCAATTACTATAATCTTGATCTTCTCGTTTGTAATAAACTCTAACTGTCGCCATAAATCAACCGCCTATTTTCTTCTAAAGCTTCTAGCCATTCCTCTTCTGGTACATTATGTACGCCTATACAATTACCTATTGGGCTTCTACCACAAGTACATTTTTTAGCCATAATTAGACCTTAAATGTTTTTACATTACCGTCATTGTGTCCTGTGACATCTGTGGCTAGTCCTGTAAGTGGTATGTCTTGACTAACTATAAAAATTGCACCACCACCGGTAGTAGATTCTCCTGTAGCATATACAGTTCCATAACCACTAATATTTCTTGCACATAAAACTACAATTCCACCACCTGCGTTTGTTGTATCTCCTGATCCGCCAACTACAGCTTCGGGTGTTGTTTGACCACCGTGTACAATAACTCCGCTTATAGCTAAGTCTGGGTGGTTAAAATATTCTATACCTTCGGTAGGCGCTGTAGCACTTGTACCATTTCCCGCACCACCAATACTGTTAGTTGCATTACCTGTAGTACCGCCTTTTAATGTTCCGTCTGTACTAGCTGCGCCTTTTCTACCTAATGAACAAGTAGCTTGTTCGCTTGGTGTACTAGATAACATTAAAGAGTTTCTAACAAAAACTCTATATCCTGCTGTGTTTAAATGTATATCGTCATTTATAGTTAAGTTGTTGTAGTGCATATCACGAGTCAATGTTGTATTAGATGATATTGTGACATTACCGTCATTACCAGAGCCATAAATACTGTCTGGTATCACATCAAAAGTTTCAAAATCGCTTGGTACTACACCTATTTCTTTTATAGCCATTTTACGCTCCCGGATCTGTGTCGCTAGCAGCAATATTGTAAACGGTTAATACAGTTCCGGCACCTGCTGTTCCTGTACCACTCGTACCTGCGGCTGCTGCTAATGTCAAACCGCTAGGTAAAGGTTTTGTTCCTGAAATTAAAATTACTGTTCCGCCCCCCGCGTTATACCCGTCTGATGCTGTTCCGCCTGCGCCACCTGCACCGCCGGGGTGATAAACTGTTGGGTTTGTGGTAGAAGGATTTGTACCGTAGTTGGTAGGGTTGCTTCCATAGTTAGTTGGATTTGACCCGTAGTTTGCGCCATAATTAGTATTGTTAGACCCATAGTTTGTTGTAGGGTTATTACTTCCATAGTTTGTGTATGGATGTGAGTGGTTATAGTGATAATGATAATATCCGGATTGATAGTTATTAATTGTTGGACCGCCGTGCCAATGATAATGTGTGTGAGGATTTGATCCGCTGTAAGAGTATGGGTTTCCGGGTGATGTGTAGGAATAGTTGTTCCCCGGATAGCTATATCCGTATGAATAATTATTTCCTGAATAAGAATAGTTATTTCCCGGATGTGTATTTGTATTACCCGGAACTGTGTTTCCCGGTGTACTAGCGTCTGGTGCAGGAGCGCCTGTTGTTCCATCCGTTCCAGCAGAAGCGTCATCACCGTCGGCTCTAACTGTACCGTCACCTACTATTGTCTTAGCAATAACTAAAACAACTCCACCGCCTACCGCACCTGTACCCGCTGTTGCTGCATTACCGGTTGCACCTTTACCACCCGGCGCACCAACTGTTTGATAGTCACTCCAATTTGAGTCACCACCGTCTGCACCTGCTGAGGCGTTTGCTGTAATCGATCCGTCACCCCCACCAGATCCACCTCCTATAAACTTATAAGAGCCAGACGCAGGATCAAACTTTGACCCCTGTATAGCTACTGTTAAATTAAAAAATTCGTTTTCCCCACTAAAAAATTTGTTTGCGTTATGTGCTGAGTCTGATTGTGATCCTGATTTACCGCCTAATGTATCAGTTGCTGCTGTACCTTTAGCAAAGCCACCCTTAAGAGTTCCTACAGTAGTTTTGTTTGTAAATCTACCTATTCTTGAAGTGCTATTTGTAAATGTAAGTGTTCCTTTGACAAAGATACGATAGCCGTTGCTATCTAATGTACAGTTAGCATTTATTGTTAAATTGTTGTAGTACATATCTCTTGATAGTGTGGTATTTGAGGTTATTGTGACATTACCATCTTGTCCAAAACCATATACCTCCTCACCACCAAGTCTGTCTAAAAAGACCGGCTCGGGTATTTCTATGGAAGGCATTAGCTTACCTCAACACCGGAAACATGTACATTTATAGAACTAGCTGCGCTTGCCTTACCTCTAATAGAAGCATTAGCTGCAACAACCATAGCCAAGTCAATAACTTGAGTTGTGTTAGCTTGCACAGTTATATCACCAAATATAATGTGACTATCTGCTGTTGATCCACCGTTAGGTACAACTTTTATCTGTGCTGTTCTATCAGTAGCTGTGTAATTTGCAAGTATGAGTTGCTTGATAATGATCTTGTTGCTGTTTGTAAATATTTCAGCTTCGGATGTACCAAGCGTTTCACTAGCATTTAGTTCTGCTGCTGTATATACTGCCATTTATTCTCCTATAATCCCAACCACTGTAAAGCTTCAGTAGTATGTAATTGTTGTGCTTTCACTTTTACCATTGCACTTGCAGAGTTGTCATAAAGCATAACTAAATCGTTATCTTCATCTACATCAATACTTGTACCGTCGGTAAGTCTTGTAGCATCTATAACAAGTGTGACCGCCCCACTATCAGCACCACCGTCCAAACCAGAAGTAGCCGCGGTTGTGACACCTGTGACATCTCCTGCTTCTATTGACTGCCAACTTGAGCCATTGTACACTTGAAGTCTTGAATCCGTGCTGTTGTATATAATTTCACCGGTTGTAGCCGAACTTATTGCATTTCTTTGCGTTGTAGTAAAACTAGGTATTAACGGTCCGCCATCGGTTGATCCGGCGACAAATTCACTAAAACCGGTAGTATCACCACTAGTCGTGACTACTCTAATTAAATGTTTTCTATTTGCCATGATTTCCCTTAATTAAGATTCTTTTATAGTTTAGCATTAGATACCTTTCCTATTGGGTTTTAATAGTTTGCATAGTGTTATAAAGTTTCTATTGGGTATATTCCTTTAAAATATCCCTGTAGGTCTGCAATATCTTGTGCTGATATAACTTCATCATATAACATAAAAGCACTGATATACCATTGTGATGATTGATTAGAATCGTAAGTAAATCCTGAAGAAGCACTACCATCTTGTTCTTGATTTAATATAAATTGCCCACCTGAAATTCTTATATCGTTTTGCGTACCACCAATATTTTGTGTTGCCTCATTTCTACTTTCATAAAGCTTTGCATTAGTTCCATTGTATGAATACACCAACATTTGATAATAAGTAGTATTTGTTGTGTTATCTATACCATTTTTCCAAGTTTTCCAATTATTACTACCTGTCATAATATGATTGTTGTCTGTACTATTAGTAGATATAGAAATTCCATATCTATTGCTACCAAATGGCGCTCTGCAAACAAATACCATAGACCAAGCATTTGCACTAGATAAATTCCTATACCCTGTTCCCATATTTAATCTATTAGAAGTTTGATTATGAGCAAAATAAAAGCTACCTACAGTTCCACCATAAGTTGTGCTTTGTGAGATTGTCCCATAGAAAGTAGCATCATAACCATTACCTGTTTGATCTGTCCAACTAGAGCCACTTGTGTAAAATTGTTTATCCAAATATTGAAGTAAGTTTTCCTGTGGATAATCAAATTGATTTGCTGCTTTTAACATATATGCTTCTTCGTGAGTTTTAACACCCTGTAGTACTTCAGTAGCTGTTTCTTCAGTACCTTTAGTTCTAGGAGGTCTGCCTTTATATCCCCAATTAGGTAATCTTCTATTCGACATTCCACTCTCCTGACATTATTTGGTTTACTTGTTCTTCAGTATCTACAACAATTTCTAATAATCCGTGTAAAACAGGTGGTGTGTCTCCTATCCAACTAACCATAAACATACTTTCATCATCTGTGTATCTTACATTTTGATACAATTCAATAATATTTATATATTGCAAATCTTCTTTTAAAATAAATCCATAGCTTATATCTAATGCCATTATCTAAACCACATTGACTGAATACGCCATATTGAGCCACTACCCTCTCTTAACCAAATATGATAACCACCTTCTAAGTGATTATTAGGACTACCTGAATTACGCCATTGATCTGTGTTAGATATTCCATTGTGATGTGTTGTCCAGCCACCTGATCCATTTTTAGAATAGTATTGAATATCTGTACCTGCGGCAGAGCCACAACGGATTCTTGTTTGCGTCACTTCATTTGTAAAAGGTATTGTATTGTACCAATGAGCCACATTACCACTAGAGCCAAAAAAAGCTACGAAACCTGTACCTCTGTGATAACCATAACCCGAGTTAGTATTTCCATCGTGCCAATTTGTCCAACCACTATCGTGCCAACCGCCCTGATTAATTAATATTCTATTACCATACAAACCTTTAACATTAGAAGTTGTAAAAGCATTATCGCTAGCAAATGATTGATACAAAACCCAATGATTTGAACTGTCGTCTGTATATGTCCCATCTCCATCTACATAAGCAGTAGTAGCACCATTAGATAAGTTAAAGTAATATGTTCCGTTCTCTACATTGTCTGCGCCGGGTTGTGACAATTCAGTAAAAGGATTTTCGGCTGACAACCCCCTGCCCGAGTTATTGACTGCTAAAGCGTATGCTTCTTCGTGATTTTGACTACCAACTAATTTTTCAGTTGCTGTAGATTCTGTTCCGGTAGTTCTAGGATATTTACCCCTATAACCAAATACTCTGGGCAGTCTTCTATTAGTCATTATGAAATACCCACTAAGTTTTTTATATATGAAACTACTTGATCACGATCACTTGTTCCTAAAGTAGTGTTGTAATACCAAAAACCATAACAAGCCCAATCGCTATCTTCAGCTCTATCGCCTGCGTTTAAACACCAATAACTACTATTGCTATTGCTACCACCTGTACCACCATAGCTTGTTCCATTATAATATCCTCTAAAATAGTTATATTGATCAACTGTCACAATCCAACTTGTACCTGCTCTGTCGCCTTGATCTGTAAGCCAACCTTCGTGATAGGCTACAGGACAATTACCGCTCCAATGACCTGAAAGCCAATTACCACTTTTTCCTTCCCAAATTCTTCCTTCAGTTCCATTGTATCTTGTCACAGTAAATCCTGTATATCCAGAACTACAAGTGGTATGACTAAACCTTAAACCTGCTGAGGTATTACCCTGTACCCATTCCGTAATATTTGTTGCATTGTTAGATGAACTACCTGTTGTATAAGAAGGACTACCTCTATAACTACTAGAATTATTATTACCCATATAGTCTTCCCATACTTTTGTAGTATCGTTAAATGTACTTGGTACATATATATTTAAAGGATTAGTTGAAATATCAGGAATAACATCTGAAGTATTGATGTTAATTTGTTGAGAAGACATTTGTGTATCAAATTTTCCCTCTAGTTGTTTTATTTCATCAAACTCAGGTGATTTACCTATGTAGTTAGGGTTGATACTTTTAGGCATATCAAAACCTTTATGTTATTTCTAAGATACTCGCAAAGGCTTCAAGATCTCCCGACGAAGCACCGCCCTGTAATTGTATGTAGTCTCCTGCCTCTAAAACAATTTTAGAAGTACCGGCTAATTCAAGTGTCGAGTCGGCGGGAACAGTTATTGTGTAAGCTATTCTAGCGTTTGCTGATCCACCACTATCAATAACATCTGCTGTAATTGTATCGTCATTTGTACCGTCAATATTTGTAATTCTTAGTGTTAAAACGATTGCTGTTGTTGATGCCGGACAAGTATATATAGTAGCGGCGGACGATGTAATATCCTGATAAGCATTTTTAAATGTTTCTGCCATAATTATCCTAACTTAGCGCTACAACTAGACCTAAACTTGCACCTGCTGATCCTGTAGCTACTGAATCCCAACTGCTACCATTGTACACTTCCATTTTTGAAGTTGTGGTATTCCATATCACTTCCCCGGCTGATAAAGACGACAAAGCATCTCTTTCCGTGGTTGTGTAAGCTTTTAAACCAACGGGTACTGTAAAATCTACACTTGCACCTGTCGATCTTGGTCTTATCTCATTTACTTTTAATATTGACATAATTTACTCCTGTACTTCAAGCAGTTCCCAACCTGCTGTAATATCTCTCAAATGTGCATTTTCGTTCCAATAATAACCTTTATCGTCGTCTGGGTAGTCAATAGGTGCTTCCCATAACCAAGTTGTTTCGTTAAGTGTCCAACTTGGATAAGGTTGCGGTTGAATAAATACATCGTTTTGAGCGTCATAGTAAAATCCTTTACCTGCGTAATTACCTCTAAAGGCTGTACCACCTTCTTTATGTTCGTTTCCGTAAGTATTGTATGAAGTCCTCCTACAGTTTTGTCCCATTTCATTTGCGTAAAAATTTTCCCAAGAACTAAAACCTGTTGGCAGATCTTCTGTTTCGTCTTTTCCAACTATTACATTTGTCACTATTGAGTTGCTGTCTAAAAATGCGTAATGAGCCATATTATCTCCTAACTAAAAGTTATTGTTCCTGTTCCTGCTGTAAAAGTAGTTATTTTTGTATTTCCTGATCCATTTGATGTACTAGCAGTCAAACCTGCACTTGCAGTTATAGTAAAGTTATCAGGATAACGAAGTATTACAACACCGCTACCACCTGAGCCTGATGTCGCTCCACTATGGTAAGTACCTGTTCCCCCACCGCCCCCACCGGTATTAGCTGTACCTGAAGTTGCTGAGAAATTTTCATTTTGTCCACCGGCGTTTCCTGCACCGTTGCCCCCACCGTCTTGACCTAAACCCCGCCAAGAAAGAGTAGCACCTGTTGTACCTTTATAGATACCTCCACCACCGCCTCCTGCTCTTTCTACACTAGCGTCGGTAATAGTTGAGGCTACACCGTCCCCACCATTACCTGCTTTTTGATTTACACCATTCACACCTACTGATCCTGCTCCTCCGCCTCCGCCGGCAAAGTGATCGCTAACATTTGATCCTGATCCACCTGCGTAGCCCTGATTAGCTGTTCCTGCACCGCCTGCCGCTCCATGCGTAGCTCCGCCCCCGCCTGAGCCTCCTGCTGTCCCGACATGACCGCTCCATTGTCCGCCAGATCCTCCTCCAATAGAAGTTATTGTATGAAATACTGAATCGCTACCCTCATTACCGTCACTACCAAATTCCGAAGATCCTCCACCTGCGACACCTGCGCCACCTGCACCAACTGTCACCGTATAAGATGTTCCCGGCACTAAAGATAATTGTGATTCCGATGATCCTCCGCCACCTGACGCTTCATTATTGTAAGTTGCACGATAGCCTCCGGCACCTCCACCTCCGCCGTGTTGGTGTCCGCCCGCTCCACCACCTGCTATTACTAAGTAATCGCAAGCAATACTAAAAGTGCTACTTGACATAGCGTTCCAAGATGACCCGTTATATAGTTTTATAGTTCCTAGATCAGAGTCATATACTGCGGCACCTGCACTCATACCTGATAGGGCGTTAATCTGCGAGGTTGTAAGAGATTTTAAATTTAGGTTGTGTCCAATATTTACACCACCATTTGAAGTATTTTCCTCTATATTATCTACTTTTATTTTGCTAGCCATTATTTATCCTAACTTGCTGTTATGTACCAACCTGAAATTACAATACTGCCTGAACTTCCATAGCATCGTAATTTACCTTGCCCTGTACCATTTGTTCCATAAAATTGAGTTCCTGCTGTGCTTGTGCTTGACCCTACAGAACAGACTGCATAACCATTTGTGTAATCTGTAGCGTTATACCTACCCTGTAAGTTATATCCATAAACCATATTTGCAGTATTGTTCGTTGAAGAAGACGCTTCAGGTAATGAAATATCATTAACAATAAAGTCTGCACTTTGCGACATACTTGTTCTATTTATTGTTGGTAGCCAAAAATGTAGTAGTTTACCAACTTTGTAATAGTTCCCTGTAAGAGTAGTTGTTGAATACCCTGATGTAGCATTTAAATTCGTAGAATAACTTATTGTACTTGACCAAGTTGATTCGCTTACAGCAGGACCTGAAGTAATACCTGATACATCTACACCATCAACTTGACCATCTTTAATTAAAACACCGTCAATAGTCACACCATTAGCTGATGTTTGTTCGTTTATTGTATCTACATTAAGTTCGCTCATTATGATAATTCCTTCCTTTACCTGCAAAATAGTTTTCAGGATCGTATTTTGAGTCCACCAT
>CEOW01040377.1_pt1 | contig 19356 bp, 24 predicted proteins | sample 530621 | NCBI WGS metagenome assembly CEOW01 (sample SAMEA2620734, study PRJEB7988) | marine metagenome | isolation source: saline water (ENVO:00002010), including | reverse complement strand
AGAACTATGAAAGTTGGTGGTGAGGTGCTCTGTCACATTTGGTAAGGGAAAAATATGTCTAGAATAGGAATAAAGCCAATAAATGTACCTGAGTCAGTAAAAGTTGATATAAAAGATTCAACAGTAGAAGTTTCAGGTAAATTAGGAAGTTTAAAGTTTGATTTTGATAATAGAATAAGTGTCAAATTAGATTCGGACGCGGTTATTGTCACTCGAGAAAAAAATAATAGAGTCGATAGAGAATTGCATGGTCTAACTAGAGCTCTAATTAACAATATGGTTTTGGGTGTTTCAGAGGGTTTTAAAAAAGAGTTGAAACTTAATGGCGTTGGTTATACCGCAGAACAAAAAATGGAAAAATTTTTGCAGTTAAATTTAGGTTTTTCGCACCCTATAATAGTTGAAATACCCAATGATTTGAAAGTTGAAACAACCAATCCTACTACAATAATTATATCAGGGATTAATAAGCAATATGTAGGTCAATTTGCTGCAAAAGTAAGATCTTTTAGAAAACCTGATCCATATAAGGGCAAAGGAATTAAGTATTCAGATGAAGTTATTAGAAGAAAAGCAGGTAAAGCTATTGGAGTTGGCGGATAATGAAAAAGAATAAAAAAACAAATAATAAATGGATAAAAAAAAGAAATAGGATAAAATCTTCTTTAAAAATTGGATCTTTGCCCAGACTTGTCGTTTACAGATCAAACAAAAATATTTTTGCTCAAATAATTGATGATTTAAAATCTGAAACGATTGTTTCTGTTTCAAGTATTGACAAAAGTATTTCAAGTGATGTTAAAAAAGCAAAGTCAAAATTAGAAAAAAGCGTCATAGTTGGTAAGAAAATCGGAAGCCTGGCCGCTGAGAAAAAAATCTCAAAAGTTATTTTTGATAGAAATGGATATAATTATCATGGAAGAATTAAGGCTTTAGCCGACGCTGCAAGAGAGGTAGGAATGAAATTTTAATGAAAAATAAAATAAAAAATATTATTAATCCCTCAGAATTAGAACTTTTAGAAGAAAATATTGTTTCTATAAATAGGGTTGCTAAAGTAGTTACAGGGGGTAGAAGATTTAGATTTAATTCAGTTGTAGCTGTTGGTGACGGTAAAGGTAGTATTGGAATCGGATTTGGAAAAGCTAATGAAGTGCCTTCAGCTGTAAATAAGGCAAAAGAAAATGCTAAAAAAAATATTTTTAAAGTTCACATTATTAATGGCACAATACCTCACGAAGTTTTTGTAAAGTTTGGAGCAACTAAACTATTATTAAAGCCTGCATCTCCAGGAACTGGAATAATTGCTGGTGGTGCTGTTCGAAGTGTTTTGGAGCAAGTAGGTGTTACAGATATATTATCTAAGCTAACAGGTTCAACAAATAATATAAACGTTGTGAACGCTGTAGCCAAGGGTTTGAAATCACTTAGAGATCCAATTGTTGTTGCCAGACAAAGAGGAATAACAGTTAAACAATTATTTGGTTAAGGATATGTCAAAAATAAAAAAAATTAAAATAACTCAAATTAAAAGTTCCATTGGTTATAGAATTAAGGCTAGAAAAACTCTAGAGTCATTGGGTTTGAAAAAAATTAATCATTTTGTATTACACAACGATACTCCTGCAATTAGGGGTATGATTAAAACAGTAGATTATATGTTAAAGGTAGAGGATGTAAATTGATGGAATTGTCAAATTTAAAACCAGCGAAAGGGTCCGTAAGAAGCAAAAAAAGAGTTGGTAGAGGTCCCGGGTCAGGCAATGGAAGAACGGCAGGAAAAGGTAACAATGGTTACAGGGCTAGATCTGGTAGTGGATCAAAAATACATTATGAAGGTGGTCAAACGCCCTTGATGCGTAGGCTGCCAAAAAGAGGTTTTTCTAATTACCCTTTCAAAAAAGAAATACAAATAGTAAATATTGAGTCAATAGCTAGACTCGAGTTAGAAAAAATTGATGTAAATACACTTATTGAAAATGGTTTAGTAAAGAAAGCTCATTTACCTGTAAAAGTTTTAGGTAATGGAGATATTGCTAAGCCTGTTGAAATTCATGCTGATTCTTTTAGTGCATCGGCAATTAAAAAAATAGAAAAGGCTGGAGGAAAAGCTATATATTTATGATTGATAAATTTTTAAATATATTTAAAATACCAGAGCTTCGAAGCAAGTTAATATTTACTCTTTCATTATTAATTGTATATCGTTTAGGTGGTCATATTCCGATTCCTGGTATTGATAAAGTAGCATTAGCAGAAGTAATGCAAGGTTTTAGTAATTCATTGTTGGGATTGTACGATATGTTTGCTGGTGGCTTCTTCTCTCAAGCTTCTATATTTGCTCTAGGTATAATGCCTTACATATCAGCTTCTATCATTATTCAGCTCCTTGGTGCTGTTGTGCCCTATTTTCAACGTTTGCAAAAAGAGGGCGAGCTTGGAAGAAAAAAAATAATACAGTTGACCAGATATGGTACCGTAATTATAGCTTCATTGCAATCAATTGGAGTCGCTGTATTTTTATCAAGCTTCGATAGTCCCACTATAGTAACTAATCCAGGGTTTTATTTTTATTTTGTTACAATTATAACACTTGTCACAGGAGTCGTATTTGTAATGTGGCTTGGTGAACAAATTTCAGATAACGGGATTGGTAATGGTATATCATTAATAATTATGGTTGGAATATTATCGAGGTTGCCTCATGTTATAACTTCAAGAATTAAAGGATACAATGACGGTTTGTTGGATAATCCATTTGAAGATATATTTTTATTAGCATTAATGTTTGGTATAACATATATAGTTGTAACGATTACAACAGGCACTCGAAAAATTCCCGTACAATACGCAAAAAGAGTTATTGGAAGAAAAGTATACGGAGGTCAATCAACACACATTCCTCTTAAGATTTTAACAGCTGGAGTAATGCCAATAATTTTTGCACAAGCTCTTATGTTTATTCCTAATACTTTGGCATCTTTCTTTGATCAAAATGCTGGTGTAGGTAAATTTTTAGTAACCGTCTTTGCTCCTACACATATTGTTTACTCAATAGTTTTTGCTTTCTTGATAATTATTTTTACTTATTTTTATACGGCAATTGCTTTTAATCCAGTTGATGTTGCTGATAATATGAAAAAACAAGGTGGTTTTATTCCAGGTGTAAGACCTGGTAAGAACACTGCCGATTATATTGACAATATCTTAACAAAGGTTACATTACCCGCATCTATATTTTTAGCATTGATAGCAATTTTCCCAACTTTTTTATCTAATTATGGTGGTGTAGATTTTACATTGGCAAGTTTTTTTGGTGGTACAAGTTTATTAATTATAGTTGGTGTAGCTTTAGATACTTTACAACAAATTGAAAGTCATCTACTAGTTCGCCACTATGACGGTTTTTTGAAATCAGGTAAGATAAAAGGTAGACGTAGGTTCTAATTTAAGATTGATTCATTTACGTGATTCATGGGAAATTGAGAGAATACAAAAAAGCTCTCAAATTGTTCGAGATACTCTGGAAAAATTACATGAGTTTGTAAAACCAGGAGTTTCAACGCTAGAATTAGACTGCATAGCTGAAGATTATATAAAAAGTCAAGATGCTATTCCCGGATTTAAGGGTTTGTACGGTTTCCCATCTACAGTTTGTGCATCAGTTGATGATGAGGTTGTCCATGGGGTCCCAAATGATAAAAAACTTGAAGAAGGTCAAATTTTGAGTTTAGATGTTGGTGCTATTTATAAAGGTTACTATGGTGATCACGCAAGGACTTTCCCTGTCGGTCCAATATCAGCTAGTACAAAAAAGCTTTTGGACGTGACTGAGAAAAGTTTATATGAAGGCATTAAATCAGCTAAACCTGGAAACAGAATTGGTGATATTAGTTATTCTATACAGGATTATGTAGAATCTAATGGATTTGCTGTTGTTCGTGATTTGGTAGGTCATGGTATTGGAGAAAGTCTGCATGAGGATCCACAAATACCAAATTTCGGTGTTAAAGGTACAGGTGATATAATTAAAGAAGGAATGTGTTTTGCGATTGAACCAATGGTTACAATGAAATCTTATGAAGTTTTCACAAAAAAAGATGATTGGACTATTTGTACAAAAGATGGTTCTTTAGCAGCTCATTTTGAGCATACTATAACAATAATGGACAATGGAGCAAAGATTTTAACAAAATAATATAAAATATGGTAAAAGAAAAAAATATAGAAGTTGATGGAACAATTCTAGAGACACTCCCAAATGCAATGTTTAGAGTCGAATTAGAAAATGGACATGAGGTATTGGCACATGTTTCAGGTAAAATGAGAATGCACTATATTAAAATTTTACCTGGTGATAAAGTTAAATTAGAGTTATCTCCGTATGATTTATCTAGGGGAAGGGTAACATTCAGATATAAATAAAAAGAGTTAATATGAAAGTAAGAGCATCAGTAAAAAAAATATGTGTAAATTGTCAGATTATAAAGAGACATGGCATTTTAAGAGTAATATGTAACAACCCAAAACATAAACAGAGGCAAGGATAAAAATGGCACGTATATCAGGAATCGATTTACCAAAAAATAAAACTATTGAATTTGCATTACAGTATATTTATGGTATTGGGCATGCTACTGCATTACAAATTCTTAATTCTACAGATGTTGATCCTGTAACAAGAGTTCAAGAAATTTCAGAAGAAGATGTACTTAAAATTAGGAACGAAATTGCAGATAATTACTCAGTTGAGGGAGAAAACAGAGGTTTAGTTACAAAAAATATCAAAAGGTTAATGGATATTGGTTGTTATAGAGGCCAAAGACACAAAAAAAGATTGCCTGTGAATGGACAAAGAACTAAAACCAACGCGAGAACTAGAAAAGGGAAAAAGCCTTCGGTTGGTGGAAAAAAATCTAAGTAGGAGCATAAATAGTGGCAAGTAGAAAAAAGAAAAAGAAAATTAAAGTTGATCCTGATGGGATCGCTTACATCAAAGCAACATTCAATAACACATTAGTAACATTGGCAGATAAGTTTGGAAATGTTATTACATGGTCCTCGGCAGGTGCATTAGGATTCAAAGGATCGAGGAAGAATACACCATTTGCTGCTACACAAGCTGCTCAAAAAGCTGCTGAAGAAGCAATGGGATATGGTTTAGTAAGAGTTGAAGTAAGAGTTAAAGGTCCAGGCGCTGGCAGAGAAGCAGCTGTGAGGGCATTGAGGACAGCTGGATTGGGTGTTACTTCTATTTTAGATGTTACCCCGTTACCACATAATGGATGTAGACCATCAAAAAGACGTAGAGTTTAAAGGAAATAATATGGCAAGATATACGGGACCAAGAGGTAAGATATGTAGAAGGCTTGAAATGGCAGTTTTTGAATCATCAAAGTTTGCTGCTCCTCGCAAAAACTATGCACCTGGACAGCATGGTCAGGCAAGAAGAAGAAAAATGTCCAATTATGGTATTCAGCTCAGAGAAAAACAAAGAGCAAAATATTTATACGGATTGTTAGAAAAACAATTTCGAATTTATTTTAAGAAGGCGCAAGCTAAACAGGGTCCTACTGGTCATAACCTATTAAAGATTCTAGAATCTAGACTAGATAACTCAGTTTATAGATTTGGATTTGCTCCTACAAGATCATCTGCAAGGCAAATGGTTTCTCATAAACATTTTTTAGTAAATAATAAAGTTGTTAATATTCCCTCATATATATTAAAACCAGGTGACATTATTCAAGTTAGAGATAAAAGTAAAAAATTCGAATTAATTCATGATTCAATGAGGAAAATAAAAGGTGATAATCCAATGACTTGGCTAACTCTTGACAAGGCAAAAATGGTTGGCTCATTTGATAGTGTACCAGAAAGAACTGAGATCCCTGAACTTATTAATGAACAACTTATCGTAGAATTATATTCAAAATAAAGGTAATAGAATGAATGCAAACAAACATTTTCCAGAAATAAATATTGAATTTAAAGAAAGTAGTGATAAATTCGCAAAATTAGTGGCACAGCCTTTTGAAAGAGGGTACGCAGTTACTGTAGGTAATTCATTAAGAAGAACTCTATTAACAAGTGTGCCTGGCGCAGCAGTTACATCAATAAAAATAGACGGTATATCCCATGAATTCAGTATTATAGATGGTGTTATAGAAGATGTATCTGATTTAATTCTTAATTTAAAACAAGTTAGATTCAGATTAGACGATATTGGTCCTGAAACCATCAACATAAAATTGAAGGGTCCAGGTAAGTTTTCTGGTAAAGATATAAATGACGCTTCCGAATTATTTGAAGTATTAAATCCTGAAATACATTTAGCAGAATTGACAGATAAAGCAGACTTTACTTTAGAAATGCAAATTTCAAGAGGTAAAGGATATAGTTCTGCAGAAAAAAATAAACGTACTGATGCTCCTCTTGGAACAATTTTTATTGACTCTATTTTTAATCCAATAACGAATGTTTCTATCGATGTAGCACCATTGCCAACTTCATCAGAAGGTCATGAAATGCTAACATTGCAAGTAAAATCAGATGGATCAACATCACCAAGAGATGCTATTAATCACTCAGCATCAATAATTAGACAGCAACTAGCACTTTTTATGTTTACTGATTCTTCCTCTATAAAAGCAGTTGATGAAGAAGAAATCAATGAAGCAATAGAAAAAACTAAACTTTTATCAAAAACAATTGATGAAATGGAACTATCTGTAAGAAGCCATAATTGTCTACAAGCCGCAGGTATTAGAACTATAGGAGAACTTGTTTCTAAAGAAGAAAATGAGATGCTTAGATTCAAAAATTTTGGTAGAAAATCATTAATGGAACTTATTGAAAAGTTATCAGATATGGGACTTAATTTTGGAATGGACATTACACCCTTTGCAGGAGATATGTAATTATGAGACATAGAAAAAGAGGAAGAAAGTTAAATAGAACTTCATCTCATAAAAAAGCGTTAATGAGAAATTTGGCCATATCTATGATAACGCATAAAAGAATCAAGACGACTGATGCTAAAGCAAAAGAATTAAGAAGTTTTGTTGAAAGATTAGTCACATATGCTAAAAAAGGTGACTTACATAATAGAAGACTAATTCAAAAAAAATTACCTGGTAAGTTAGGAAGAGAGATTGCTAATACTTTGATACATGATATTGCTCCAGATTATACTGATAGAAATGGAGGATATACTAGAATTATTAAGCTTAGTAATAGAAAAAATGATAATGCACCTATTTCATTAATAGAGTTTGTTGATTTATCAGTTTCTTCAGAAGTTGTCGAAGATGAAAAAAAAGATGATAAAGATAACAGCTAAATTTATATAGATGTGACAAAAAGTTATAACCATCATACATTTAAAAAGTTGTTTAACAGGGCTAGATATATACTAGCCCTGTTTGTTTTTTTATTCAATTTTTCTAAATCTGAAATTGTAGATTTAGAAAAAAAATGTATATGGATCTTACGTGATACTTTGACTTCTCCTGAAAAAATCGAAAGAGCTTTTGATCATGTAGTAAGTGCTGGGTATAATATAGTTTTTTTACAAATTAGGGGTCGGGGTTATGCATTTTATGAATCAACCTTGGTACCTAAAAATCCAAGAATCATTGATGGATTTGATCCTTTGCAATATTCAATAGATATAGCAAAAAAAAACAATGTAGAAATTCATGTTTGGTTTAATACATATATACTATGGTCTGCAAGATCAGCACCTGAAAATTCAAAACATATTTATCATTCTAAAGGCGAATGGACTGAAGCAAATAAATATGGAAAAATGGATTATAAAATAAATCTAAAATCTCCCAAAATACCTAATTGGGAAGGTGTTTATTTGTCTCCAATTCATCCAGAGGTTAATCCATATTTAAATTCTTTAATACAAGAATTAATAGATAATTATACTTTTCAGGGTATTCATTTTGATTACATTAGATATCAAGATGAAATATATGGCTATAACAAAAAAGGTACTGATATTTTTGAAGAACTATTTTCTATTGATCCATATAATATTGCAAAAGGTATAATTAGTACCAGATTTGGTTGGAGCAAAGAATTTGTTGATTCTACTCAAAATATGTGGACAAAATTTAAGCAAGATGCAATCACTAGTTTTTTAGAAACAGTATCAAATAGTGTATTTGAATCAGGCAAGAAGATAGAATTAAGTGCTGCTGTTAAACCCAATTTATTAATAGCAAAAACCAGATTTTTTCAAGATTGGGAGTTGTGGCTCAACAATGATATTTTAGATTTTGTAGTGCCAATGAATTATTACTCTAAATTGGAAGATTTCAATGAAGATATACAGATTATGAAGTATTTTATAAATTCTAAATACAGAGAAAAAATAGTTATGGGATTAGCAACTTATAACCAATCTGCATCAGATGTAGCTGATAAAATATTAATTTCAAGAATGCAGGGTTTTAAGGGAATTTCTATTTTTTCTTATGATGCACATCAAAACAATTTAGATTGGTTTAATCCAATTTTACATGCCATAGATTACAACAATAAGGAATTATATGAAAATTAAAAAAATTTCAGCACCAACAGGTTCTACATTAACATGCAAAGGTTGGCATCAAGAAGCTGCTTACAGAATGATTCAGAATAATTTAGATCCAAATGTAGCAGAAGATCCAAAAAATTTAATAGTATATGGAGGTATAGGCAAAGCTGCAAGAAATTGGGAATGCTATAACTCAATATTAAAATCTTTAAAAGAATTAGAAAATGATGAGACCTTATTAATTCAATCAGGTAAGCCAGTAGGAATATTTAAAACTCATGTATCTTCTCCTAGGGTTCTCATTTCAAATTCAATGATTGTTCCAAATTGGGCTAATTGGGACTATTTCAATGAATTAGATAAAAAAGGCTTAATGATGTATGGTCAAATGACAGCTGGAAGTTGGATATATATAGGCACACAAGGCATTTTGCAGGGAACTTATGAAACTTTAGCTGAAGTAGCTAGACAAAAATTCAATTCAACATTAAAAAAAACAATTACAATAACTTCTGGTTTAGGAGGTATGGGTGGTGCTCAGCCTTTAGCTGTTACAATGAACGAAGGAGTTAATATTACAATTGAAATTGATATTAAAAGAATAAAAAGAAGAATTGATACTGGCTATTTAGATACTTATGTTGTTAACATAGATGAAGCAATAAAATTAGCTATAGCTGCTAAAAATAAAGGTAAAGCTTTATCAATTGGATTATTAGGAAATGCCGCTGAAATTTTACCAAAAATGTTAGAATTGAATTTTTTACCTGATATAGTAACTGATCAAACATCAGCTCACGATGAATTGAACGGCTATATTCCTATTGGTTTTACTATGGATGAAGCTGATAAATTGCGTTCAGATGATATCCAAAAATATAAAAAATTATCATTTGAATCCATGGGTAAGCATTGTAAAGCTATGTTAGAATTTCAACAAAGAGGTGCAATTGTTTTTGATTACGGAAATAATCTGAGAGGACAGGCACAAAATAATGCTGGAATTAAAAATGCATTCGATTTTCCAGGATTTGTTCCAGCTTATATTAGACCTCTTTTTTGTGAAGGCAAAGGACCTTTTAGGTGGGTTGCTTTATCAGGGAATCCTAATGATATATACAAAACTGACAAAAAAGTTATAGAGCTTTTCCCAAAAGATAAAGCACTTCATAGATGGATTACAATGGCACAAAAAAAAGTACAGTTTCAGGGACTTCCTTCAAGAATTTGTTGGCTTGGATATCGAGAAAGAAATATTTTTGGAGAAGTAATTAATGATATGGTAGCTAGTGGGGAACTAGAAGCTCCAATTGTAATTGGTAGAGATCATTTAGATGCTGGATCAGTAGCTTCTCCTAACAGAGAAACTGAAAGTATGATTGATGGTTCCGATGCTGTCGCTGATTGGCCTATTTTAAATGCCATGTTGAGTATTTCTGGTGGATCAAGTTGGACTTCATTGCATCATGGCGGTGGTGTAGGTATGGGATATTCAATTCATTCAGGAGTTGTTATTGTTGCTGATGGAACTGATGAAATGAAAGAAAGATTAAATAGAGTTTTAACCAATGATCCTGGAACTGGTGTTATGCGACACGTTGATGCTGGTTATGAAAAAGCAATCAAAGTGGCTAAAAAAAGAAAATTAAAAATTCCAATGATATAAATTATGGACTTTAGAATTCATAATATTAAATCTATTTTATCTTGGGATCCAATCCAAGACAAACTTGTATGTAAAGATGATAAGGAAATTTTTATTTCAAATGGTGTAATAAAAAATATAGACAATAAAGTTAATCAAACAAGTAATGATATTGATGCTCAAAATTTAGTTTTAACCCCAGGTTTTATAGATTCACATACTCACCCAATTTTCATTGGAAATAGAGCTAATGAATTAGCTATGAGAGTATCTGGTAAAAGTTATGAGCAAATATCAACAGAAGGTGGAGGAATATTATCCTCAATATTAGATTTAAGAAAAAGCTCTTTTGAAAATTTATACAAAGCAAGTGAATTTAATGTATGTAACGTATATAAAAATGGCACTACTACTTTAGAAGCAAAATCAGGATATGGTTTAACTTTAGATCAAGAAATAAAATCTTTAGAAGTTATAAAAATTTTAAATAAAAAATTACAAATTGAAATAGTACCAACATTCTTAGGAGCTCATGCAATTCCCCCTGAATTTGAAGGAAAAAAAGATGAATATGTAGATTTAATATGTAACGAAATGATACCTGCTGTAGCTGAAAAACAACTAGCTGAATTTTGCGATGTTTTTTGTGAAAAAGGTTATTTTAATTACGATCAAAGTTTGAAAATTCTTGAAACGGCAAAAAAATATGGAATTATGCCAAGGCTTCATGCGGATGAATTTGTTGATTCCGGTGGAGCAAAACTTGCTGCCGAAGTAAGAGCACTCTCAGCTGATCACTTAATGGCAATTAGTGATGATGGTATTTCTGCATTAAAAAAAAGTGATGTAATAGCAACTTTATTACCAGGTACAACATTTTTCTTAGGTAAAAGTAATTATGTTAATGGTAGAAAACTAATTGATTCTGGAATTGAAGTTGCACTAGCAACAGATTTTAATCCAGGTTCGTGTACTATAAATTCGTTACCAATGATAATGCAGATAGCTGTTTTGAATTGTGGACTTACAATTGAAGAAGCTTTTAAAGGGGTAACTTGGAACGCGGCTAAATCATTAAACCGTCATTTGAATAACGGAATCATTAAAAATGAATATAATGCAGATTTTATATTATGGGATATAGAAAGTCTAGATGAAATTCCTTATTGGTTTGGAAATGATAGAATTGTGTCAGTTTATAAAAATGGATTACAAATTTATTCAAGAAGTTAATATAATATTTACTAGTAATATTATATCAATTACATTTACATAATCATCATTATCTAAATCTCCACAATTACAATTTAGTTCAGTATTAATATCAATTATACAGTTATTTATTATTAATATAATATCTGATATATTAATTTCTGCATCATCATTACAGTCACCAATTGTATTTTGCATGAAATAATTTGCACCAATATCACTTCTAGTATTATCGGGATCAAGAATTGTAGGGTCCCCATTATCAATGCATATTGAATTTTCATAATAATTGAAATTAAAATTTATATCGATGTAATTTGGATCTTGATAAATATTGCCAAAAGCTGGAAAAGGCTCCCACGGAGTCCATATATTTCCTCAGCCAGGACAATTTTCCATGTAATTATCGCCATTCCCCCATGCATTCGAATAAGATATTAATAAGTTTGGAGATGTTGAAAAAATACCAATGCCATATGTTTCATTATTAATTAAATTACAATTTTTGATTATGACATCAGAATTATCAAATAATTTTAATCCATAATTAGAATTAATAATATTGCAGTTAATGATTTGACCAGATGCAAAACCAGAAAAGCTGATGCCGTATTCAGAACCGTTTATGATTGTACATCTTGAAATATCCAATATGATATTTGATGTACTATCACAATACGCCCATATCCCTAAACCATTATCTAAATTAATAACAGCTCCATTTCCATCAATGTATGTTGATTCTTCAAAAATACCAACTCCTCCTAAATATGTAGTGTTTTGATTTAGAATGATATATTTTTGGTAACCATTCATTGGTCCAGCATTATTATATGCCTCTTGTAAAGTATTAGAAAATACTAAAGATAATAACATAATAAACTTGGTTATTCCTTGGTTTAAATATCTAATCATATAATGCGTCTGTAGTAAATAAAAGGTTTTTTAGAATCAAACCATTTTTCATAAACTTTAACTTCTTCAATCTGTCCAGAAAAATTTTTGTGTATTCCATTTTCAACGTGGCCTGTTATATATTCTATTTGTTTTTGTTTTTTTGCCCAATTTAAAAAAATACGTTTAAGTGTTTTTGCATACCCACCTTTTTTTCTATACTTTTCTTTCATTACAAATGCATAAGTATATAATGTATTATTTTTGTTTAAATTAACATCTATACGAGCCCAAGACTCGTTTTTGAAGTATTCTAGAGGTACTCCAATTATGTAGCCTATTATTTCATTCTTAAATCTTGCAATGAAGGGTAATGTATCTTGATTAAAATATTTATTGATATTATTTTTACCTAGCAGCCACTTTTTCCCAAATTTTTTTGCAAGTATTTCAGATACCTCAATAACTTTTGGGATATCATCTCTACCTATTTTTTCAACTAATTCTATTTGAAAACTATGTCCAGAAGAAGCAATGATTTTAACCTTCGATTTTTCTATTATTCCTAATGTAAGTTGTTCCATATATAAATTATTGATAATAATGTTTATATTAAATATACATTAATTTTTTATATGATTTCACCAGGAAATAATAATATAAAAACATTAAATTATAAATATGAAAAATTCCTTCAACAATAGACTTAAAGAAATTTGTGAACTTAAAAATAATAGATTATGTATTGGGTTAGATATTGATCCTGTTAAATCAAATATTAAAATTACAAATTCAATGTCTAATCTTATTGATTACACAAAAGATATTATTGATGTAACAATAGATTTGTGTCCAATTTACAAGATGAATTTAGCATTTTATGAATGTTATGGATCCAAGGGTTACTTATGGTTAGAAAAAGTTATCGAACATATTGGAAATCGTGCATTGACAATCGCAGATGGTAAAAGAGGAGATATAGGTAATACAGCTAAAAAATATGCTGAATCTTTATTCAATTATTTTGGTTTTGATTGTGTTACATTATCCCCATACATGGGTGTTGATTCCTTAGAACCTTTTATATCAGATCCATCCAAAGGAGCTTTTATTTTGTGCTTAACTTCTAATAAAAGCGCTTTAGATATTCAAATGAAAGTTTTTAAAGATGAACCTTTATACTTATATGTTGCCAAGTTATGTAAAAAAATTAATAAAAAAAATAATATTGGTATTGTGGTTGGAGCTACCAAATATAAAAATATGCTACAAATAAAAAAAAATAGCTTTGGATTGAATTGGTTAATACCTGGAATAGGTGCTCAGGGCGGTGATATTAAATCGTCAATAGAAATTGGAAATGAAAGCGGTGTTGGTATTATTAATGTAAGCAGAGGTATTTTATATTATGGCAATGAAATGAAAGATGTTTTAAAAGCTACAGAAATGTATACTGAAAAAATAAGAAGATATTTATGAAACAAGAAAAAATTATAGAATTATTAAGGAATAAAAAAGCAATGCTTGAAGGACATTTTTTGTTAACTTCTGGTCGGCATAGTAATATATATATTGAGAAATTTAGATTATTAGAAGATCCTATATTGTTGGATAAAATCTGCAAACAAATTGCTAGTAAATTGATTAATCTAAAAGTTGATATTGTTTTAGGTGCTGCCATAGGAGGTATATTAATATCTGGAGGGGTTGGAAGATATCTAAATAAAAAACATATTTTTACTGAAAGAGTCAATGGTAATATGGAACTTAGAAGAGGTTTTAGCATTAAACCTTCTGATAATGTTTTAATTGTTGAGGATATTGTAACAACTGGCAGCTCTGTATTTGAAATGATTGATGTGGTAAAAAAATGTAAAGCAAATATTGTTAACATTTCATGTATTGTTAACAGAAGTGAAGAAGAACTTGATATTGATTACCCATTTACAAGTCTTTTGAGATTACCAGCTCAAAGTTGGGAGCCTGATTCAATTCCAGATTGGTTGAAAAATATTCCTATAACTTCAAGAGGAAGAACAGGAAAAATAAATGAATAAAAAAAATCAGATTACAGTTTTTCTAATAATAGTTCTTTTATTATTTTTTTCTATCTTAATTAAAAACAATGAATCAGAACATATTGAAATAACTGAAACAAATGAAAAAAATGAAATCAAAACTACTTTTAATGATAGTACTTCAAAAAAAATAAGTTTAGAGACACAAAGTAATATGAAAGTCTCTAAGGTTAAAGAATCAAATATTGACAAAAATAAAATTGTTTTTAATTATAAAAAACAAAATGAAAAAGTTAATAAAACGAGTAGTTCTAAAGTTGATCCATTGCAAAACAATAAAACTCTTGAAGAATTAAAAAAAGACTTTCAACTAGCATCAAAAAAAATTAATTTCGATAATACTAATATCAATTTTTTACCAGACCCCAAAACTGATCCATATCTAAAACCTTTAATGCCATTTGAAATAGAAAAGATAAAAAAGAAAGCTTTAGAATATAAACCAGAACCAGTAAGTGCTGAGGATACGGTAATCTTACGAACCAATCAAGGAGATATGAAGTTAATATTATATCCTGAAATTGCTCCAAAACATTGTCATAATTTTAAAAAATTAGCAAATTCAGGTTTTTATGATGGTACAACTTTTCATAGAATTATACCAAATTTTATGATTCAAGGAGGAGATATCTTATCAAGAGATTCAAAAGATTCTAATGATGGACAAGGAGGTCCTGGTTGGACAGTTGATGCTGAATTCAGTAACGAAAAACATGAAAAAGGTATTTTATCAATGGCTAGATCATCTGATCCTAATTCTGCTGGTAGCCAATTTTTTATTTGTCATAATAGTTCTCCACATCTTGATGGGAAATATACTGTATTTGGCAAGGTAGTTCAAAATATAGAAATTGTAGATAAAATTGCTAATATTCCAACAATATATAGTGAAACTAGAAAAATGTGTTACAGCAGAATCCCAGAAAAATCAAATGAAGAAAACTGGGTTGAATTAATTGATCCAAAAACTAGACAAAAAATATATTCAAAAGTACCTGATGGAATATCTAAAGATTCATTCAGATTTGAGGTTAATTCAAAGTTAAGAAATAATCAACCTGCTTTTCCTATTAGAATTTTAAGTATAAGAGTAAATTAATGTATATTTATAAATGAAATTAAACATCCTAAGAAAGATTATATAAAATTATGTCAAAATATTTTAGAAATTATAAATATTACATAACAATTTTAATATTATTTAAAGCTGTTTTAGCAATAGAAAATCCATTGCAATTTAACCATAACCTTGATCGTATCGAACAAAGGCCAGGAGAAGTTGTATCGCTATTTTTAGATATAAAAATTGATGAAGGATGGCATATTTATGCAACGAATCCTGAGCAAAGTCTTAGACCCACTGAAATTGAATATTTTGACACTACAATGTTTGATCAAATAGGGATAATCGAAGAACCAACTAAAATATTCAAATATGATAAAAATTTTGATATGGAAGTAGGCTTGCACTATGGAAATTTCATATTAAAACAAGATCTATTATTATCGGAAAAAATTAAGCCAAATAAATATAATGTCGATGCTACATTGAGTTACTTAGTGTGTGATAGCTCTAAATGCATACCTAAATGGGATGATTTTTCTTTTGAATTGAATATTGAAGATGGTGAAATTAGAACTGAATATGTTAAAAATATTATTTCGGATCATAAAATATCAGTTAAAGCTGATAATATGCTGACAGATGATGAAAGTTTTAACAATGCTCTAAAAGGTGGTTTTTTATCATTTATTTTATTTGCAATGGGCATGGGCTTTTTGGCTTTGTTGACTCCTTGTGTTTTTCCAATGATCCCAATAACAGTATCTTTCTTTACAAAACATGGTGAAGATAATGATACTAATCCAGTTTATGCTGCTCTAACGTATACTGTAGGTATAATCATCATTTTTACATCGCTTGGATTGCTCTTAGCATTTACACTCGGAGCAACAGGAGCGAATCAAATTGCCTCTAGTCCAATCATTAATTTATTTATTGCAGGGCTATTTATATATTTTGCGTTTAGTTTGTTTGGCCAATATGAAATAAGGTTGCCATCAGCTTTGCAGCAATTTAGTCTGAAACAGGAAAATCAGGGCGGTATTGTAGGTATTCTCTTCATGGCATTAACTTTCACTCTTACATCGTTTACTTGTACGGTTCAGTTTGTTGGTTTGCTGTTGGTGGCAGCTAGTCAAGGAGAAACTTTTTGGCCAATTGTAGGGATGCTTGCGTTTTCATTTACATTTGCTCTTCCTTTTTTCTTCCTAGCTTTATTTCCCCAATACTTATCAAAAATTCCTAAAAGTGGAGGTTGGCTTAATTCAGTTAAAGTTATTATGGGTTTCCTTGAGCTTGCAGCAGCTATGAAATTTTTAAGTAATGCTGATCTAGTATTGGGGTGGGGTGTATTTACTTATCATAGTGTTCTTGCAGTATGGGTAGTAATAGCTACGTTAATGGGTATCTATTTATTAGGTAAAATCAAATTACCCCATGATTCTAATTTGGATTATGTTGGAGTGCCTCGATTAGTTTTAAGTATAGTGTTTTTGACATTTGGCTTGTATATGTCTCGCGGTTTGTATGGAGAATCAATACATGGATTGATTGATTCATATCTTCCACCAAAAATAGAAAACAAGTCGGTAGATACTGTTCATTCAGATGAATTTGCTTGGATTGAAAACTTTGAGCAGGGGATGGAGACAGCTCGAGAACTAAACAAGCCTGTTTTTGTGGACTTTACAGGATATACGTGTACAAATTGTAGATGGATGGAAACTAATGTTTTTGAAGAACCTCCAGTGAAAGAGTTATTTAAAGAATTTGTCTTAGTAAGATTATATACAGATGCAGGGGAAAATCATAGAGAGTATCAAAAAATGGAAGTTGAAAGATTTAATACAGCAGCATTACCATTTTACGTCATTTTGACGCCAGATGATAAAGAAATTACTAGATTTCCCGGTATGGACACCGATGTAAGTAAATTTGTGAACTTCCTAAAAGAAGGTTTGCTATATTAATATCAAAACAAAAGGTAAATATGAACTATAAAATAATAATAATTTTGTCAATTTCATTTATAAATTTTAAAATGATTTTTGCTGATAGTCTTATTAAAAAAGTAACAAAAAAAGATAAGATAAACGCAATCATTGATGAAGTTAAGTATGCACCAGACTTTACTTTAGAAGCTTTGAATGACTCAAGTTATACTTTAAGTGAATTGCGTGGAAAGGTTGTTTTATTAAATTTTTGGGCTACTTGGTGTGGCCCTTGTAGAATGGAAATACCTGATTTTAACGAAATCTATAAAAAGCATGGATCTGATAAAATTGAAATTTTAAGTATTAGTATTTCAGATACTAGAAAAGCTTTAGAAAATTTTAGAAAAGTTTATCCAATAGATTATCCTGTCTTATATGGTAAATCAAAAGATCTAGATAAAATAATGCGAGATTATGGAGGAGTTTATGCAGTACCGACATCTATTTTAATTGGAAAAAAAGGAGATGTTTTAAAAACATACCCAGGAGCTTTATTGAAAGGGCATCCTGTATATTCTGCATTCATGAATGATTTAAATCTAGCTTTAAATCAAAAATAACATTTGAAAGCTTTTTTTAGTTTAATATTTTTTATACTTTCTTGCTATAAAGTTCCTGAGCCTGATTGGATTAAAAGCACCGTATCAGATAATGACCACTGGTATGGCTATGGAGTAGTTGAAAAGAAAAACATAGCTAATCTTACAAAAGAAGCTAGGTTAAGATCAATTGAAGATATTGCGTCACAAATATCCATTGATATATCTTCAAATTTTAAAAGAGTTATTATTGAAGATAATTTTTCCATAAATGAGTATACAAAAAATATATCAAGTTTTCGTTTAAGTGAAAATATTCAAAGTGTAGAATTTATTGATAGTTATAGAGATAAAAATAATTTTTATGTTTTATCTAGGTTAAATAAAAATAAGTATTATGAAACCATAAGAGAAAAAAGATCAATTGCTGTAGAGACCGCGCTAAATTATATGGAACAGGCTGATAAATCATTTGGGTTTTCAACTTTTGAGTTACTTGAAAAAGCTGAAAATGAGATCTATAATTTTATTGATGTATCCATTCCAGTCATTTATCCTAAGGATGGAGGTAAATTGCAGCAACTATATCCATTGATAAAATATAAAATATCTGATTATTACAACCGTATAAATGTTAACTTTAATCCTCAAAAAATTGATTTGATTTACGGATTTCCAAATGATCAATCAATAGAATTGTTAGTATTCGATTATAAGTCTGGATTACCTATTCCTGGTATCCCATTGTACTACTTACTTGGTAAAGATACAATAGCAACATCGATAAGTAGTAACATTGGAAAATCGATAATAAAAGTACCATTTATGAATGATAATTTCAAACAAACAATTGATGTAATTATTGATCATAATAAACTCTTTGAATCTTCAAATTATAATAATAAAGTTTTAGCCACTATTCCCATCTTGCCTAGATCTCCAAAGATATCAGTTAAAAGTATTGAAAAAAATTATTCTAATCCAATTATTACTGAACCTATCACGCAAAGTATAAAGTTATTTTTTCAAAAAAAATATGGAGCGATTTTCGTTCAAGAAAATGCTGATATTCATATAAACGTTAATGCTTCAACTTTCAAATTAGAAGGTGGCAAAAATGAATACGGATTATTCCTAGCTCATGGAAACTTATCATTAAATATATTAAATTCAAAAAAACAAGAGATTTTTTCTATTTCGTTTAATAATGAACTTGGTAGATCATTTTCAAACTATAGATTAGCAGGCTTAGATGCTATTGATTCACTTAATGAAAAAATGATAAAAAACTTGAAAATAAAATTAAATTCTTTTTTTGTTAATTGATTTTTTAATTTTTTTAAAAACCAGTAATCCCTCTACAAGCATCCAAATTATTAA
>CEOW01006677.1_pt1 | contig 19631 bp, 11 predicted proteins | sample 530621 | NCBI WGS metagenome assembly CEOW01 (sample SAMEA2620734, study PRJEB7988) | marine metagenome | isolation source: saline water (ENVO:00002010), including | reverse complement strand
GACATTCCAACATCTTCTACAGTACAAGATATTGAGGTATCTGATTTGGTACTGATGGCAGTAATTTTTAATATAGTGGTTCCTCCATTATCTGCTACCCAGTCTCCAACTTTAATATCTATTCCTGTGTATTGACCTCCTGTACCTAATCCTAAAGATTTTCTTAGACTAGCATCACCAACAGATTGAGCACCAATTGAACCTATAACTATATCATAAGAGATGTACTTGTTAGCTCCGTTAGGACCTAAACCAGTTGCATCACTTACACCATATAAATCTTTTCCTACAGCTGCTCCAGACGTTACCCCTGCTAGGGTTAAAACCGGGTGTTCAGGATTATAATCTGCCATTTACTTTTTTTAATTTAATATTTAATTAAAAATGAAACCATTATACTACCTTATCCAGGGAATACAAACATTAAATAAGCATGTACAAATACTGGAGGTAGGTTTTTCTTACTACCACCAAAATTACCAGGATTTAAATTTAATTCTATACCATATCCAGGTGAATTAAATGTTCCAAAGAAATCATTTGTTGCTTCACTACTATTAATCGTTGAAGTGAATCCTTGACCTAATACATAAGAATTATTACCTAATCCAAATGTTGAAATTACGTACTTATCTGTATTAGCATTGTAAAAATATCCTATAATTTGATATGGAGGATATGTTTCACTTGGGAATCTAAATTCAACTGAAGGTGTAGCTGAGTTATTTATTTGTCTAGTTGCCGCCGTACTTGTAAAAGGAGATGTTGTTTGTTGTACTATATTTGCTACAGCAGTAAATTGATTACTTGTATTATAATCAGCTCTCCATGCATAAATTGTAGCACCAGTTCCACTACCACCTCCGGTAATAGTAACTAATGAATTATTTGATGAAGGGCTTGTAACAACAACTCCTGAACCTGTGAAATTAATATTTGATGTATTTGTTGATACGTTACTACCTGTATATTGAACTGTTAAGGCTGCTCCATCACTTCCTGAAGTACCATCTGTACCATCAGTACCTGATGTACCATTTGTTCCTGAAGAACCTGAAGTGCCATCTACACCTGAAGAACCAGAAGTACCATCTACTCCACTTGTACCATCAGTTGCACTTGTACCATCAGTTCCACTTACTCCACTTGAACCAGAAGATCCATCTGTACCATTTGTTCCATCTGTTCCACTTGTACCATCTGTACCTGAAGTTCCGTTTGTTCCTGATGTACCATCTGTACCTGATGTACCATCTACTCCTGAGGTACCATCTGTACCTGAAGAACCTGATGTACCATCTACACCACTTGAACCTGAGGTTCCATCTTCACCTGAAGAACCGGAAGTACCGTCTGTACCTGAAGTACCATCTGTGCCTGAAGTACCATCTGTACCCGAAGTGCCATCTACACCCGAAGAACCAGAAGTACCATCTACACCCGAAGATCCACTTGTTCCATCAACTGCTGAAGTACCATCTGTACCACTTGATCCACTTGAACCATCTGTACCATCTGTTCCACTTGTACCATCTGTACCCGAAGTTCCATCTGTTCCTGAAGTACCATTTGCTCCTGAGGTACCATCTGTACCTGAAGTTCCGTCTACTCCACTTGAACCACTTGAACCATCTGTACCGTCTGTTCCACTTACACCACTTGAACCTGATGATCCGTCTGTACCATTTGTTCCGTCTGTCCCACTTGTACCGTCTGTACCTGAAGTACCATCTGTACCTGAGGTTCCATTTGCTCCTGAAGTGCCATCTGTACCTGAAGTACCATCATTTCCACTTGATCCTGAAGAACCATCTGTACCATCAGTACCAGAAACTCCACTTGATCCTGAAGAACCAGAAGTACCATTTTGGCCAGAAGTACCGTCTGTTCCTGAAGTACCATTTACTCCATTTACACCATTTACACCAGAAGATCCACTTGTTCCGTCTGTACCTGAAGTACCTGCTCCTCCATTTACACCTGAAGTTCCATCTGTTCCAGAAGTTCCACTTCCACCACCTCCACCATAAGAACCAGTATAAAATAGTTCACCTGTTGAGGTATTTACCATTACGGTATTATAAACATCACTAACTGCTTGTTGGGTTATAAGGGGAAGTTTTGTAGAACCCGATATTATCATCGATCCTGAGACCTTGATGTCATATGCTGCGGCACCTGTAAATGCTTCTACAGATTGAGAAACATGCCACGCTTGTATTGTATTTCCGTCCGCTATTTGGGACTCATAATTAAGTACTTTGGCCATTTTACTTTACTATTTATTATAAATATATTTCTTTTATTGTCTATCCATGTTTATTAAAACAGTTGTATCAGTTGTTTTTGATACTGCTAAAGGTTGTGCTAATTTTCCTATAGCTAACAAATCCTTTTGATCGTTATATAATCCTACCGCGGTTATATATGGTGTAAAAGCACTACTAGTAACATATCCTATTGGTGCTCCATCTGAACCACTTACTACAGAAGGGTTTTGTGAATAATTATATTCACTTTCATTTATTGTACATTTGTATTGAGTTTCATATAAAGTATATGAACTAGAAAATGAACAAGTTACATTAGTATCAGTTACAAAGGTAGAAATTTCTGTGTCCCAATTGGCTCTCGATCTTTCTCCACCTGTTAAAATAACAATACCATGTTGATAAATAATATTACCTATATAAGTAGATCCAGAAATTAATCTTCCTTCTCCATCATCTGTATAACTTCCACTTGGTGTATTAAAATTAAATGATCTTGGTTTAATATAATCACCATACATGTATTGAGGTATTGATAAAACTCCTATTGTTGAATCAGATGCTGTTGGAAAATATCTTTTAGCATCTAAATTTGTATTTAAAAAATTATCATATAAAGGAGAATATACTTTACCTGTAACTGTACCATCAGGATTAAAACTAGCAGTAGATACTATTGATGTATTTCCTGAACTACCTGATATATAATTAGTATAATATAACTGTTTAGCTTGATTATAAACTAAAGATTGAAATTCAGTATTGCCTGCAGGACCAGTAGTAGATTTATCATTTAGAAAATTTACATTTTTTCCTAAATATCTTCCTATATTAACGTTACTTGAAGTTAAAGCTGTCGCCCCTTTAAAGTTAAACCCTTTATTAAGATTTAAAGGTGATACTACAATGTCTTGAGAATTGAGTGTCTTGAAAGCGGCCATCCATTAGAAGTCTAATTTAATTCGAATTAGAGCTTCTTTTGTAAAGTCTTTTTGAATTGGTCTTGACAATTTTGCTGTTGCTAGTAACTCATTCGAATCATTATATAATCCAACTGACGTTGGGTATACTTGAGGGTTATTAATAAAATAGTTATAAACTACCTCACCAGTAGATCCAGATATAAATGATGGATTTTCTGAATAATTAAATTCTGAGTTTCTAGCTCTAATAAACACAAAATCTGAAGTAATAGTTTCTTCAGAGTTTAATTTAAATGCAGAACCTGTATGAACTGATCTAAATAATTTTAATTGATTTTGAGCATCATTATTTGCAGCTAATCCTGTTCCTAAACCTAATCCATAAGTAGCATCATCAAGCGCAGCTCCATTTAATAATATAATTGAACTATCTGGGAAGAATAAACCATAAGATCCTATAGTTGTACTTTCTCCTCCTGCACCTGCATATCCTTTTCCTGTAGTAGCACTACCATTTGATCCAGCTACTATTTCATAAGCTCTTGAAGAACCATAATATGTTGGAATTGTAACATCTTTTGAATTGTCAGTTAAACTTAAAGTATTTCCTGAAAATGAAAGATCTAATCCTAAAGAACCTGGGAGTAATTTTTCTTTGTATCTTGCTCTATTAATTGTTATTACATAAAAATAATTTTGTGCTACACCACCAAATTTAAAATCAGCATTTTCATCTTCTAATAATAACGTTCTATATTGTCCATAAACTGTTCTACTAGGAGATAATTGAGTACTTACACTACTATTATATGCTAAAGATCCTCTTCCAGTTTTGTCAGCAAAAGCTATATCAAATTGAACTTCAGCTGAACTGTCTGAAGGAGTTGTTTGATAAACAGATAAATAATAATCACCTGATCTATCTCCAAATTGTGCTGTACTAAAATTAAAGGTAGATAATGTTGGTTTATTACCTGTCCATACTGTAGCTGATACAGCATCAGCACTTACTAAAAAATCTTCTGGTTCTAATCTTTTAAATCCCATGTCTTATTATGTTGTGGTTTTATTAATAGTTACAGGAATAGTAATTCTAGCACCACTATCTAAACCTACTACTGTTAATGTTGTTACTAATGAAGTTTGGGATCCAAATAATGTATTAACTGTAGTAGCTTTTAAATTGATTTGAGATCCTATAACTGTTTTTGATACATTCGTCCCTAGTGTAGTAGTTGCATTTTGTGCTACAGCTGCTTCACTATTAATTCCCATTCCACTATAATCAGACATTAATCTAACATCTGCTATTGTAGCTGAATAACCACTAGTTTCATATACTTGTTCGTTATCTAAATAATTTAATGTTTGTGGTGTAATTGCTAATGCAGCTCCTTGTTTTAGTACAATAGATGAATAACCTAAATTTAGTACTGGTAGTTTAGCTGTACCTCTTGGTAATGTAACTAATTTATACTTCATTATCTGACTTTCATCAGGGAAAGCTTCTAATAAAGGCATCCCATCAATTGCTTCTCCATAATATGCAGAACCAGATGGATGAGTTGGGTTGTATAATGTGTAGTCTATCTCGTCATCAGATAGAGCAAATTGTGTTATTTTAAACGAACCGTCTCCTCTAGCTAATAATTCACGACCTTTTTTTGTCAAGATTGCATCAACGGTAATTACTGTGTTATTTAGATATCCCATTTTATATTTGAATATATTTTGTTATAAATATTATATTATTTTCTTTTCAATTAAATCTTTTAGCACTTCATCAGGGTTCACATTATATTTTGGTATTCTATGTTGTGGTAATAAAATACCTGGTGAACTTGATTGTGAAACCTGAGCACCTGAACCTGATACACCTGTAGTATCACCCACAACAGGAGGGCCATAAGGTTTTTGTTGTTCTAAAATTATAAAGTTTTTATTTTCTTTAAATCTTCTTTGTACAAAGAAATCAAAATTACTTGGTTCCTTTTGTATTATATTACCATCTGATGCTGTATATTCAAATGGTGGTCTTACTACTACTTGTAATTTATCTGCTACCAATTCACTTTGTGGATTAGTTGGTGGAAAAACACCATCTATACCATCTACAGAAGTAACTCTATAAACAAAATTTTCATTATTTTCAAACCTAATTTCATCCCCTTCAAATACTGACCATGGATCTTCAACTGGATCAAATTGAACAAATGCTGGTTCTTTGGTTTGTGGGAAATCTACACTCATATCTCCTTTATATGGTAATTTTGCTTGAGTATAGTAATTACCATTTGTTATATTTCCATCTTGATCATATATAGCATAAGTTTGATTTAATATAGATGATGACATATACAGTCTATCAGTTGTACCTGGAACTCTTCTCCAAAAAGGACCTGGTGCTCCATTTGTATTTTGATCCCCAGCTGATAATGGTGAAGTTACTACATATGATACTGCTGGAGCAACTTTAAGTGCTGAGGTTGAATTAGGTGCTGTTGGGTTAAAAGTTCTAGTTCTTGTTTGAGATTCTGCATTAAATCCTCTATTGGATTTTGCTAACATAAAGAAATCTTTATTTCTAGATGATCCACCCATAGAAGCCCTAAGAGTAAATTCCCCAAAATATTTTAATTTAAATCTACTTCCCTGTTTTAAACCTGATTTTGAGAAGTTAATTGTCCACTTATAATAGATAGGTATTCCTCCATATCCTGTTGTATTTGTACCATCACTATTTGAATCCCAATAACCCCCACCTACTAGTGTTTCAAATGGTAAAGTTCTTCTTTGTGTATTAGCACTAGTTCTGCCTAAAATTTGTATAGCAATTAAATCTTCTACATATAAAGAATCAGGACGTAATTTAAGTGCCCCATTTTGTATATACCATTGTGCATTATACCCTGTAGGGGCTCTTTCAAATGTTAATGGTGGATATTGTCGTTCATTATCCGCTCCTAAAGATTCAATTATAGTTAAAGTTACAGAAGAAATATTTACTCCAATAGCACTTTTAGAAGTAATAACTGGTAAAGTAGTAGTATCTAAAGTTGTTGAATAAAATTCTAAATCAAAGGCAAAAGGTTGTCTATATTTAGTTATAGGATCACCATGAACATATAGATCTCTATCTCCCCAATCATCTCCAAAGCTATTTCCTTTTCCTCTTCTAAATCTACCTGGAATTGTTGAAGTAAAGAATGAAAATGATCCATCTATTCTATAATCATCTGATAAAGCATCACCACGTGTATTAGGTAATGAACCAGAAGGATCTAAAGGAAATTCTATTTCATTAGCAACAGAACCAGTTGGAATAATAGGACCACCACCTACTTGATTTGTATTTGAATCAAATGGAACAAATGTTGTAAATGCAGCTTCTGAATCAGCAAAATCAACAGAAGCATTATTATCTCCTGGTTGAGAATAAGATTGAGAATGATTTACAGTACCTGCATAATTTACAAATGCTGCTCCTAAACCTAAAGTACCATAAAAAGGACTACCTGATAGTATAATATTATTAGTATGGCCTAAACTTGAAGTTTGTGAATATAAAATAGGTACAGGATATTCTCCTAATTTATATACAGGATTAATTCCTTGATTTAATCTTGATAATTCTTTAGCTTCTTTAATATTTTGAACACTTGTTTTTACTCTAGTAGGTTTTAAATCATAATCATATAATTTAAAAGTATTCTCAAAAATTGAGAAATTTATATCTGATAATGTAGGATCAAATATTTGGCCTTGATCATCAATTAAATATTTTACATAATATGCTGTTTTATTATTTAATGTTGGATATGGATCAACGATTTTACTATAATAAGCAATATAAGCATTTCTTAATTCTACATTAGCAATTTTTCCAAGAGTAGGACCTTTACCCATGTTTGATAAGAATGGGTTAGCTTGATCCCCTAAATACATTAATTTATTATTTTGATCAGTAAAACTAGTAGGATTATATTCATTAACATTATCTCTAGTAGTAGAACTACCAAAATATCTTTGATTAGCAAATCCTATTTGAGTAAAATTAGATTCAGGAACAGTTGCTCTAACTGCTTCATCTTTTATAATTTGAGAAAAATTAATAGGATCATTAATACCTACACTATAATCTACATCTTGTAATCTAGCATTAGGTCTATCACCAACTATGTTATTAATTAAAGGATCACAATCTCCTTCAGGACCTAAATAATTTTCATAAGTTACAGGAACTAAATCACTAGTTTGTGGTCTTGAGGATGAAATACTCATAGTATAACTTGTAGCTAATAAAGCTGAATTAAATCCACTTTGTTCATTATTTACAGATAATGCCATTTGTAATGTATCACCTGGTTTTACTGAAGTAGGGCTTAAATTAGTTGAAGCACTAAAGCGAATACCTGTTTCTAAACTTGCAGATAAATTACTAATTGATTCTGTTACTAATATACTACCATTTTTATACACTATTAATGATGCTGTTTCCCAAGTTCTAAGATCTGTAGATGATCCTGTAAACCCATATTTACTATCTACTGAATCAGAATAACTAGCTGTACCATAATTTGCTGGGGTTTGAACTGTATTAGACCTAAATCCTAAACTAACTTCAGCATTTAATTGAACAGTTTCAGTTAAATTATTTGCAAATTGATATACACCATCATTTCTAAATGATGCCCTTGATTCTGAGTATGCTATAAATACATCTAATAATTCATTTGGAGGAGGTCCTACAGAACTAGTTGTATTACCATATGATCCTGTTGTGTATTCATCATTTCCATACCCTGTAAGATCAGATCCTGTTGTTGTTAAAGCATATACTTTAAAAGGTCTATGGTAATGTCTATTATATAACCAATAATTACCATCTTGTACCCCTGGATCTGCCATTCCTCTTGTTAACCATAGAGATTGAGATGGTGTTACAGCAATAATTGTTCCTTCAGTTGTAGGATAATAAGTAGTAGTTGCTCTTCCATATGGAACTAATTCTACATCTAATAAGGCATTATAAGTGTTATTTGCTAATTTTTTAGTATTTAAAGCATTAGAACCCGAAATATATATTTTTCCGGTTGTTTCTTCATAATAATATTTTATTTCTTTTCCACCTGCTGTTTTAAATATAGGCCCTACTTCTACTACTTGATTAGAAGCCGTAGAATAATCTAAGAAACTAGATGAGTTAATTCTAACTACACTAGCAGTAGCATTTATAAAGAAAGGTAAAGTACTAGCTTCATAACTTAATCCTCCATCTTTATCTCTTTCAGTTGATCCTGAATTAAATCCTTGTAATACATCACTTACTTGACCACTTGTACCTACTAAACTTCCATTTTGGTAAAAATTAGCTCCTGCCCAACCTCTAAAATATTGAAGAGTTGGGTACCCTGTTGAAGATGAAGGGAAAAATCCTTGGGGTATAGATTCTGTTATATCAGTTTGTAATGTTGGTGTTGCTGGAGTACCTGAAGATGAGGCATATGAAATATATGCACCACTTGCTGTAAAATTATAATCAATTGAAGCAAAATTATCTGATCTTGTTGCAAATGAAGTATCTGGATTTGGTTGATCTACAAATAAATGAGAATGAAAATCTAACCTATTTACATTATCTAAAACATATTTTTCAGCATAATTTCCATCTGTAGGATATAAATTTACACCATTAGCATTTTTAGGATTATATAAAACAAATTGTACCCATTCTGATCCTTTTATAAATTGAGATAAAGCTAATCCTGAATTAGATATATTATTTAATTTTATATGTTTTACTTTATACCCATCATTCCATAACCATGCTGTACCTTGACCTGAAGGATAAAATGAATCTTTTATAAAATCTGATTCTGCTAACCCCCATTTTGTGTTAAACGGAGCAGGTATTGAACCTGAAGGTAAACATGAACTTGTTTGTGGTCCTTCTACTGCTACAAAAGATACACTTTGAGTAGATGGAATATTAATTTCATGATAACCAGGGAAACCATCATTATAAAATTTAACTTTTAAATCTTGTTTAGTAGTAACTGCTTTTCCAGCATCAACTAAACTACTAGAAATAGGATTATTTGAAGGTGATCCCGAACCATTAGATGCCGTTATTAAGAAATATCCAGTTGTTGTAATACTACTTGTTTGAATACCAGAAATATCATATTGTAATTGATATGATGATGAATTAGCTACTTCTATTCTTAATTTACCATAACAAGATGATCCTGCAGCTTTTAATGATGTTAAATAAGAAACAATATCTTCTTGACTACCTGTATCTTGGATATCTATGGCTATAAATCTAGCATCTTTTTCATTAGTTCCTCCTCCACTACCAATACTACCACTATCTAATCTAATTTCCCCAACTGTAGGATCATTAGATCCAGTTATATAATTAAATTTATAATCAAAATCTTGAGATCCACTATAATATGCAAATATTTTTTTACTATAAGATTCATTAACAACAGAATAATAACAATATTGTAATACACTACCTGGAGGTGTTACTGGTGTAAGTGTTGTTGTTGGGGTAGGTTTAGGTGTTGGTGTAGGAGTAGGAGTTGGAGTTGGTTGACCCGCACAAGCTCCTATTGCTAAAATTTGACCTGTGTTACTAACTTGTATATATCTTTGAGGAGTATTAGTTAATGAAATTACTGGACCTAATCCCCAATATTTATTCTGTCCATAATAAAATGAAAATGGACTTTGAGTATTTCTTAATTTTTTACCTACCCCTACTTGATTATCTGCTGTTACGTAAGGACCTACGTATTTTTGTTGTGATAAAGTTTGCCCACAAGCTTGTAAAGGAGTATTTGCAATGAAATTAGTTATCCTTACTCTATAATTATAGGCAGTACCAGGACCAACTACGTTAGCTCCACCTCCACCATTAGAACTACCCCCTCCATTAATATAAGAGTCGTCTAAATCGTTATAATAATCATCAAAATAAGGCATCCTTTATTATTTGTTATAAATATTTTTCATACTAAAGATATGAATTACATCTTTCTGTTGTTGTAAATTGTGTTCCATTCCAATATCTTGCTACATTTCCATCACTATACCACCCAGCTGATTCTTGTTGAATTACTCCCGCAACATTATTTTTCTTATATATCGCAGTAGCATCTTGTAAGAAATCAGAATCTAATCTAAATTCTGAAGAAATATTAGCACATGCACTTGCGGGATCATTGAAGTGATATCCTAAAAACTTAAATACTAAGAATAAAGCTTCTTGAGGGTCTGTTACTGAACCTGAAATAAATGTTCCTACATTTATATAACCATAAGGAACAGATGCTGTAATGTGAGCTGTTCTTGTTAATGATGAAGTTGATGGATAATAATATGAGTTAGCAATGGATTGACTGTAAGTTACACTGTATAGACTAGCCGTAAATACAGTAGGAGCTACTATTGTACCATTTACATTGACTTCAAATCCACTAGCACTTCTTTCGGTAGATCCTGTTATCATACTAAAAGTTAATGTTGGTGCTGCCGATTGAGTTGCAAATGTTGTAAATTCAACTTGTTGATTATAGTTTCTATATAATTGTGGTTTATTAGGAACATTAACATAAAAGCTAGCTGTTCTAACTACTGATGAAGTAGTCATTAAATAAAATTCATCACCTATATCTCCTACAGAATCTTTGTAATCCACAGACCCACTTAAAGTAACATTTCCAGGGTTTATTCTTTGAATTACTCCTAATTCACTAACTGCAAAAGTTCCAGAAATAGCAAAATCTATATCTGATAAAGCAAATAATGGAGGAATAGAACCAGTACATGAACTTGAAAATAAATCATCTGATCCACTAAAGAATGCTAATCTATATTCATAAGATGGTATATTATTCCAGGTTGAGAAGGTTAAACAAGGATCATCATTATCTAATCCTAATCCTCTTTGTAATTTTACTCTTCTTTCGGATCCACTAAACTCACCATCATAAAATTCTTCTTGCATATCATGACGTCTAGTAACAGGTCCTAAAATTGATTGATGGGTTTCATCCCATGATTGTGTTACATTAAATATGTTATTAGGTCCTTGATATTTAGATCCACTAGGATAAGTTGTTGTACTATTGAATTTATTAAAGAAACCCCCTGCACCACCTGAGTAATTATAAACTGATCCTGAATTGTAATCTTGAACAAATGGCTTAACTGATCCTGTATATTGTTCTTGGGAAGAAGATATATTAACTCTTCTTTGTTTATTTCTTTCTAATAAATGTTGTTTTATTACTACACCCGAAGATAAACTAGTCTTAGATGGAACAAAATCTTTAATCATTTTAAATAAAGAATTGTCAAAGAATTTTATTAATCTAACAAAATCTCTAACTTCATATCCTTTAATATATTTTTTAAAATAAGCATCTCTTACTTTATCTAAATCAGGATAATTATATAAAGATTGAGAAACTTGTCTTGGGTCTCCTATATAATCACCAATATTAAAATTACCAATTTGGCCTATAATATCATGATCAACTTGATTTGTAGGTGAAAATGCTACTTCTAAATAATTTGAATTTGGGGTAGCACTTTGGGATATGTCTGTATCCTGAGCTACAGATATAAATGGTGATAAAACACTACCTGAAGGTAGTATATTTGTTTTATCTATTATTTTATCATTAATTTTATTTCTAATTCCAGCGGCTACTTGATTAGGATAAATTAATTCTCTATTAGTTGAAAAACTAGCAGATGAAATAATATAAGTACTAATTGAAGAAGTAAATGACGCTGTAATATAAGAACCTGTAACAGCAGGATGAACTGAAGTTCTTGATGCTGTATTTAAAAGAGTTCCTAAAGGTGCTCTAAATGCCAATTCATTAAATGATGATGTTAAAGAATTGCCTGTAAATGAATATGGATTTAAAGTAAAATCTTTAAATGCTGATTGGCTTATTTCAGGTCCAAAATATCTTATTTCTTGTAAAGCTCCTGAAAATGGGGTATGTGCTGAAAAAGATGATGATCCTGGAAAATGTGCAAAATTAGCTCCTTGATAAAATGAAGAAGAACAAGCAACTGAACTAGAAGCAATATGGCCTATTTCATTATTTATTTTATTTGCTACATATAAACTACCCGTTTCAGTAGTATAATTCATAGTAGTCATAACAGACCACCAACCACCATCATAAACAGGTAATAATACACTTGCTGTTGGAGACGAACCTGCAATTCCTTGAGGATACCAAATAATTCTACCATAAACATCATTTGGATCAGCTATAGATGAAGAATAACTTCCTGTAGCATTACTTGAACCTGTATAACTTATAGCTAATACTGATTGGTTGTTTTCTAATTGGTATAAAAAATGATTAGTTGAACCTGTTGGCACGCCATGAGTTTTAAACCTAAATTGTATTGTTTTAGGTGAAATATTACTTGTATCTGAAAATGATTGATTAGTATCAAATGAAGATGAAAAATAGTTAGTTCCGTCTACATCAAACTGTTTATTATATACTCTTTGTTTTAATTCATAATTTCTTTGAGTATGAGTATTTTGATCTCCAAATTCATTTATTCTTAAAATTGTGTCAGGAATACCATAAGATGTGATTAAAGCTCTTAATCCAGCGGCTGTACCCTTAGTTTTAAGTAAATATGGTAAATTATGGTATATACGCTTATATAAACGTTTATTAGCATCATCTAGGGGCATTGCTTTACGAGATGCTGATATAGGGGTATCAACTAATTCTCTAATTCCACTTACTGGATAAGAATTTGTTTGGTCTTTTGTAAATGGATAGGTACTACCAGAAGGTGTAATACCTAAAAAGGCAGTATATAAATCATTAGTATTAAAATTATTTGAATATAATTTAATACCAAAATCTTTTACAGCATCCGCTACTAAGTCCTTTGAAATACCAAAATTTAATCTATTATCAGCATCAAATTTATTTACAATATCCTTAGTATAAATCCAAATATTATCAAAATGTTGACCAATCATATCAACAAACAATTCATAATTTCTATTATCAGAATCGTTTCTTAAGTATTCTGGGATAGCATTAAAAAGATAATCTTGGTTATTTTCATCATAATTAGAAGCTGTTAAAGCTAAATGGCCATACCTAGCATTATTAGGGTCAGCGCTACCTAACCAATTTAATACAGTAGCTGATCCAGTTGACAAGAGGGTGTATGGCGGAGTAGTTTCCGATTTAGGGTAACTATATTGCGAACCAGAATCGTAGTAGAGGAAGTATTCATAAGTATCAAAATTTTTAATTATATTGTCAATTTTTCCTTGATAGGACGCTTTAGATGAACTAAAGGCAAATGATCCTGATGTACTACCAGTTACATTTGTATTGAGGGAATTTATGCTATTTTGATAACTTTCAATTAACCCTGCTTTATAATAAAAATTTTCTAAACGTGTTTTTGCAGATGAAAACTTAATAAATTCAGAATAATTTTCATAATTTATATTTATATTTACTCCCTTCTCATTTAACAAACTTTGAATTTGTTGTTGGGAAGAAGTTAAAGGAGCATTATATAAATTATTATAGTTAAATACCTCCGAAGCTATTCCTTCTTCTCCTTTTACTCCTAAACTTAAATTAGGGCCTGCTACAAACTCAAAATCTTGAGGATCGAAAATAGGAACTGGGAATTTTACTTCGTATGATTTGGGTGATGATATTTCTTCTACTACCCAACATAAATCTTTTAAATCTATGTCTGCTGGGAGTGGTTCATATAATTTAATTAATACTGCTGCATTATCATCTACAGTAGTATCTAATTTAACATTATTAGCTATATAAAGTTTATTATTTCCAAAATTAAGATAAAAATCTACAAAATAATTTTTCTCATCTCTATATTGAATAAAATCATTTGTTGAATTAATTATATCTTCTTGAGAAATAATAGTTGAAGCTAATCTAATTTCTGTTCTATTACTACTTATTTGTTCAACAAAGTAATTATTTTGAATAGATGATGATAAATGATTTCTATAAAATCTATAATCTATGTAATAATCACCTTCATTAAATTCTAATCTTTCTAAATCACCTTTAGGATTTAAATTTATATGACCATCTTTAACTGTGTAAGTAAGTAATTCTTCAGTTTCGGCAGGATATATTTTATTTTTACTTCCATCATACACACAATATTCTATATAATCAGAAGAACTAGTAAAAGCAGTATCTAACTCGGCATTCGAAATTAAATTGATATCCTTTTCAGAATAACTTTCAACTTGAAATGTTGATGAATTTACTGGGGTTATTAATACTTTTTCTTCCATATTTAGTATGAACTATATCCTCCTCCACCCCCACCACTTGGTGCTGAAGTTGAAGTTGATGTTGAAGTTGTTGTTGTTGAGGTTGTTACTGAAGCATCAGATGATTCTGAACCTGATAAGCTTGGTATTTTAATTTGTTCTACCCCTGCTGCTTTCATTTGCAACTGTAAATTTTCTTCTCTTAACAAACTAATTTCTTCTTGTAATGCTTTTATTATTTCACTATCTTGATCAAAACTTATATATTCACCACTAGTTTTTACTATATATTCATGAGAATTTTTACTACCTAAAGCAGGTATATCATAAAACAATTCATCATATAATTTAAAAAATGATTCAACTGTAGGAGTTTCTTCAATAATGTCAGTAATATTACTAATACCTAATTCAGAGAATTTAGTATTAATAATTTTTGGGTACTGTGCCTTGTTTAATACCGTTTTTTTTATATCTATTTTTTCTGCCATTATCCATTTACAACTTTAAATAAGTAATCCTCATCTTTAACTATAGTTTGGTTTCCTATAGTGGTTTTAAATAATAATTTATAATATCTTTCAGGTTGAAGTCCATTCATATAAACATTAAAGAAACTTCCAGTACTATCACAGCTTATTTTAGTTGCTAATGTATCAAATTCTACTATAAACTCATTTGTATCTGCATCTTTTATGGCATAATAAGATGCTGCAGGTAAAGCATGATTAGTAGTATATAACGATTGTGTCTGATATACTCTTGCTGGAAATTCAGGTCTTACATTTAATCTAAACATATTAATACTTTCTGAATAGTATACACCTGGGTTAGTATCTAAACCTATAAATAAATCAGAAGTATTTATTACATTTAAACTTCCAGTTTCATATGAACTATCATCCCATCTAAATTCTAAATATGGAGTGTAAATTGTATTAGTATCTCTACTAAAGAATTTAAAATGAGGTTGATTAATTAATGAACCCGAAATAAATTCTTGGCTACCTGTTAATTTTACTAAATAACTATCTTGACCCATAGATAATAAATTATTATGAATCATAGCACTAGCTGTAGTAACATTAATACATAAATCTTTAACTTCACCTGTTCCCCAAGATTGTGTTAATTGAGTATAACCAGGACCAGGGGAGTTTCTTATTGCTTGGTTAGTCCAAGCTCCAGATCCATAATATCTTCTCCAATTCCAACTAGCACCATTAGTTTGTTTAGGAACATCATTATACATTCCAGCACCATTATTCCAAGAACCAGATACTAATCTTACTTCTACTACATTTTCTTGATCTATACCTGAAGCTTCAGCTATATAAAGTTTTAGATAAGACTGCCAATCAGAACCACTAACCATAGAACTAGATATAGTAGTATTGATTAATGTTTTTGCCTCATCATTATCAAATTTTATTAATGCCCTGGCAACCCTAGGTGAAGGTAATTCATCAGGAAATAGATTATATACCTCTAATATAGGGTCTACTCCTGTATTCTGATCTGGGAATGCAGAATATGCTGTGGTATCTTTTTCGCTAAATATTTTATATACTGCCATGTTATAATGTTACTACTTTTCCTGTGATATCTAAATCAGGATATTTAACTTCAAATATAGACGGATCTAATGATGGATAAATTACTCCATTTAAAGTAGCTCCATTTATATCATAAGCATATTGTGAATATCCTTGAGATGTTCCACGTTTATTTGATACTAATACTTTTTTAACTGTTTGTACTCCATCAACATTGTCTAATAGAGTAAATAGTTCTCTTAATATAATAGGTTGGTTAATACCCCAATTTCCTATATTAAATTTATTTTTTAATTCTGAAATACAAGTAAATAATACTTGGTTATTATTATAATCTGGGAGTGTTATAATTTCAAAATCAATAGCTATATTTAAAACATAGGCATCTTTTAATGAAATTGTATCCCCTAACATTCTATATTGATTCAGATATGTTTTTAAATTTTTCTTTAATGATGATGATGCTAACCTTAATTTCCTTTGATTATCATAAGATAAAATGTATAAATCTAATGATGAAGGATTTTCATCTGCTTTAGGTCTTTGAGCATATGCTTTAGCTATAACCCCAAATCTAGAAGGCATACTAAGAGCTCTAACTAAATAATCATTTGCGGTTACATTTCTTAATTGAGAAGAATAATTAGCCATTGAATTTTGCCTAATTTCTTCTATAGTATCACCATCTTGCCCCCCAGTAGCAGCATCTTCATTATTAACAGCTATAGTACCAAATATAAAATTAGCAGTTGTAGCATTTAAATTGGAATTATTAAAAGTAATATTTGATGTATCTATTTGAGTAACAGTGTTAGCTGATGAATTAGAACTAACTCCCCCACCTGTTAAATATCTAACAGTTAATGTTGTATTTGAAGGAGCAACTCCATAAGTATTTGAAAATATAAAATTAGTAGGTGCAAAGGCTGTTCTTAATTTATCTTTTTCAAATGGTAATCCTATACCTACATTTGAAGGATCTGGAAGTATTTCTTCATCATTATCATTTGGTTTACCTGATCCAAATTGAAGTTGGAGTGTTGAAGCATTTAAAAATCTAGTTGCAAATCTTCTTTGTACTTTCTTTGTTTTTAATATATAAGGGGCATCATCACTATTTTGATAATTATTAGGATCATTAATATTAGTATTTTTAACACTATCAAATATTAATTCTTCTCCTAAATGTCCTACTTCATAATATTGATTACCAGCAGCATCAAAAACATCTACTATTCCTGCTATATTACTTGCAGCAATTTCTACTGTTGGAAATTCTTCTGGAGCACCAAATGAAAATGATTTATTTACAATTGTTGATGAAGTAGCTTTTCTTTTTTTCTTTAATAAGAAATAAGATGGACTATTATCCGTTACTTGAGCTATAGTTACTTCTGTAGGATCTTGAGAACTAGATACTGCAAAATCAACTGGGTCTTCTATTATAAATTTAGTACCACTAGCTTCTGTTGATGTTATTTGTGTATCTGCTCCTATAGTTAAAGCATAACTATAATCAGGTACAGCAGCCCCATCTACTTGTTTTGCAGGTACTTGTTGAAAGAAATCTAATTCAACAGTTGCTAATCCTGTTACTTTAGGGGTGTAATTAAACATATAAGCTAAATCAAATATGTTTGGGGTTTGTCTTGAATATTGTAAGAAATTTTCTTGAATATTATTATCTAAATAAAAAGATAAAACATCACCTACATACGAGGCCATTTCCATAAACATTACTCCAGGAGAAGTATCTGAAAAATCAGTGTAAGTAGAAGGAAAATATGTTTGGGCATAGTTAATTAAATCTGCTCTAAACCCAGCAAAATCCTTATTTAAATAATTTATTTCTCTTTTTAATTTTTTAGCCATTATGCAAATTCTATATTAACCTCATCTTCAATATTAGTGCTTTCTACAGCATATCCTATTTTTACATTTATTGTATTATTATCTTGATCAGGTATTACTTCTAAATTTCTTAATACTACTCTAGGAAATTCCCTAGATATTTTTTCTTGTAAATCTTCTTGAATAAAATCTAAATTCTCAGTTTCAATTTGGGTAAAAATAAATTTTCTTAACCCCGCTCCAAATTCTGGATTGCCTGGTCTTTCTCCTGGGTTGGTTAAGAAGTAATTTATTAAATTATTTTTAATAGCATCTTTAGTTTGGTAATTAGGAGTAAACACAGCATTCCCATTAAATGGTATGTTACACCCAATAGCTCTTCTTGCTATTGTGTCATTTGGAAATATTTGTGTTGCCCCAAACGCCATTATTTATTCATTAATCCCATTATCTGATCCATTGATACTTCTCCGTCAGGTAATTTACCTTGAGGTGATGTAGTATCTACATTTCCAGACATCTGTAAGGGTTGATTTATATTTGATGTATTAAAGGCTGCAGCAGTTTCTCCAAGAATATTTTTATATCCTTCTTTAATTGATTTTCTAACTTCATTATTCACTGGTTTAGGTGCCTCAATTGGCTGCTTGGGTGCCTCAGCAACAACTTGTGTTGTTGGTTTCTTTAATGCTTCCATAAGGAGATCCTTGATTTCCTCTTGAAATACTTTTTTAACTTCTTCTCTAATAATCTGTCTAAATTGTTGTAACTTCATAATATTGATATAGTGTTATTTATAAATATTAAATTAATATGCTTTTAAATTATTTGATTGAATATAGAATGCTAATTCATTAATCAATACAGTATCATCTGCACTAAATGATTGATCTCCTTTAACCATCACTATTCCTTGTGCATTTTTACCTACAGCTTGTCTTCTTTTATATTTTCCAACTGCATTTTGGTCTACGTTTTGTACTTCTAAAGTAAAACCATTTACTTTATTTGTTTTATCAACTGCATCTTCTTTAGAAGCAGCTTCATCTAATTTTCTTAACTCTTCATTTAATGGAGTTAATTCAACTGCTTGTTCACCAGCACATTCAAAAATTAATTTATCAACTGCTCTAAGTATTAATAATGTTATTACTATTCCTGCTACTAAAAATACTAAAGCAACTAATAAGGCTTTATTTAATTTTTGGTTTTGCTCAATAAATTCAGCTAATATCTTTTTAACTTCTTCTAATTTAGATATTACTGTATAAGGTATACCTGCTCCTGGGGGCACACTAACAGGAAATGCAAGATTTTCTATAGTAATTTTTACACCTTTTAATTGTGCTGAGATATATAAAAATAAAGCTGCTAATGCTGTGTTAACAGCTATTGCTCTATAAGCTTGATTTAATCTTCTTACTATGCTATTTCTTTTTCTTGTTGCTTCCTTTAATTGTGCCGGGCTAGGACATTGCTTTTTCTTTAAATCCTTAATTGAGGTTATCCCAAAAATTAATAATAATCCTATACATAAAGGTAATAAAGAAAACATTACTATCCCCAATACTTTATTAACTTGTTTTCTTCTAGCTACTAATATTTTTTCAGGAATTGTTAATCCTATATCAATAACATCTTCTACTTTATCTAAGACTTCTTCTTTTACTTCTTGAACAGCATCATCTGCAGC
>CEOW01144156.1_pt1 | contig 19803 bp, 13 predicted proteins | sample 530621 | NCBI WGS metagenome assembly CEOW01 (sample SAMEA2620734, study PRJEB7988) | marine metagenome | isolation source: saline water (ENVO:00002010), including | reverse complement strand
TGCATTGTTATTTTCATAAATCTTATATTTTTCTAAATCTTTAAGTTTTTTGTCACTTAAATTATATTCATAACTATCATCAACGCCTTCTTGAACAAGAAATAAATAAAGATGTTTACCTGAGTCGAAATCAAAATTTTTTGTATTATAAATAATTTTACGAGGTGAATAAAATGCATTAACTCTTGTTCCAACTGCAAGTAATTCTGTATCTCTTGGCAATAATTGATTTAGAGCAACATAGTCATCATAAAAAGCAATATATTTTTGATAATAAGAAGTTTTGTTTTGAATACCAAGACTTACTGTAATTAGAGGTGAAATATAAACGACTTGCAGCACACACCAAGGAAATATGAATAATAATATAAATAAATTTTTTTTTATGTTCTTAATTATATTAAAATTTTTATAGAAGATTATCAGCACAATTAATGAGAGGTATTGAATACCTGAAAGATGCCTAATTTTGTATGGAAGAAGCAAATAGATAATTAATATTTGTAAAAAAAGAAAGGAAAATAAAATAACATTCGCATAATTCTTTTTTGGTAAATTAAAAAAACAATAAAATAAACTTATTAGAATAAGTGGTGACCACATAAAAATCGCTTGCCATGCTTCCTCAAGCATATTTCTATAACCTAAATTTCCAAAAAAGGAATTCCTTAGTGGATCACTTGATATTGGATTGTACGAACTTTCATCGAAAAGAATTTGTTTTAAGTTTTCGTCAGTTGAGGAGATATTATTAACAAATAAATCAATGCCTATATTTCCAAATGGGGATCCGCTAATGGTCCACGTCCATATTAGCGATGGTAGAATAAAAATTATTGGAATTGTAATAAAATAAAAGAAGTTTATCACAGACTTGCTATGGTAAGTATCAACTAATAAATAAAGTGTTATTAATAAAATTATTGGCAATAAACTAATTTTTGAAATGAACATCGCAGTTACAAATATTCCACATAGTAAAAAATAATCTTTTTGATTAATTTCAATCTTTTTTAATTTTTTAAGAATAATTAATAAAATGCATGCTGCTGTGGATAGAACCATCAAACTATTTGGCGCCGATGTAGTCAAGTTTGAGGAGACATACAAGCCCGTTATAGAAGATGTGATAAATAATAAGCTAAAAAAAGTATCATTTGTAAATGAATGAATAATCAATCCAAAAGTAAAAATGAAACTAACAAATATTAAAAAACTTATGAAATTAGAAGTATTAACAAAACCCATCAAATAGTAAGGTAGGGAAGCAAATTGATATATCATTTGCGAAATAATTGAAGATTCCCAGGGCAGGTCATAATATAATAAAGATTTATCTTCTAATATTCTACTGATGAACGGCATTACATATGCAAGTTCATCAATTTTTGTTGACGGCGAAATTGCTAAAAGAATATTAAAAAGAAGTGAAATAACTATTATTGCAAAAAAAAACTTATTATTAAATAAAAATTTGATATTAATGCTGTTTAAATTTTTAAATAATAAAAAACATTTAAAATTTCCCAGACACAGAAATAAAATAAAAATACAAATACTCAAATATGAATTGTATTTAAAAAATACTTGTACTTGGTAAATAAAGCTTAAACTTAATATGCCTAAAATTATTGAAGATAAGAAAAGCCATTCTTTTGGTAAGCGTAAAGAGAGACTGTCATTTATAATTCTTCCAACACCTATTATGGAAAAAAAACTTAGAGCGCCAATTATTAAGGTAACCATAGGTGTAATTATGGGATACCATGCTTGAAGTGATAAATATCCTACCATTAAAAAAAGCTAAATTTCATCAAACAATTTTACACTTTTGTCTATTACATCAGATTCTGAGAACAACTTTTCAACATTATTACTCATAGTACTGATGTATTTATCATATTCATTCTGAGTCATACGTAGAAAAAATTTTATACTTTGAACAAACTCAATGTCATTATCGATATTGCATATGAAACCAATATTATTTTCTTGAAAGTTTTCCCATGGTGTTTTGTTACTGATGATCGCTGGGCAATTATTAGCTAGAGATTCTCTTATTACATGACCATAATTTTCTCCTAGAGTTGGAAGAAGTAGCAAATGATGCATATCAAAAGCTTCCCTAATTTTCTCATGCTCAAGAGGGCCAATAACATTAACATTAATATTTTTTGGTAGATCGTTTATCAAAGAAACAACTTCATCATAGTAATTTTGATCTTCTTTTGGTCCATAAATATTAAAATTGATAGTTTCATTAAAATTTTTTAATATTCTTAGAGCGCCTGTTAGATTTTTCATCTTCGTAATTCTTGAAAAAAAAAGTATGTTTAGCTCGTTTTTTGCTTTATTTTTTTTTACAATATTTGACTGATGATCTATTAAAGAAATATTGCTGACCACCTTGATATCTGCTTCTTTAAAAAAAACCTTAATATCCTCTTCCTCATGAACTGTAGATGCATGCCAAATTATTTCTTTATGTAATTTGAGAAATCTTGATATGAATAAAAAAATGCTTTTTTTTAATCTATTATTATTTAATGCGTTAGAATTGAATTCCCCCCGCGGAGCCAATATCAACTTTATACCATCTAGATCAGTATATCGATAAATAAGAATGGGAACTATTGAATACCAGAAATTAAAAAAACTATTTAAGTAAATAATATCATGTTTGCCACTCGACAAAATATTTCTTATTAGACTAAATGATAATTTTTTATCACTAAGATAGAGGCAATTAGCATATTTAAGATCATTCCATTCGTTAATTTTAATATTTTCATAATTTTGATTTGAGAAAGCATCATGTGATGATGTTACTAATTCGAAACTAAATAAATTAGATAATTTTTTTATTAAACCTTCGATTGATCTTATTGGCCCTCCAGCGAGAGTTCCTGGAAGATAATAATTTGAAAAAACTATAATTTTTTTTTTCATTATAATCTTTATTTCTCAAAATCAGCCATCAACAGTAATCCAAGAGAATTAAAATGCTTAAGAATAAATCTAGGATAAATTTTAAAAAGAAAAGGGAAAATGAAATATTTCTCATATTTCTTTGAAGGCTCAAATAAGAGTAAATCACCACTTCCGAGTTTTTTTTCTATTTTAATATTTTTAAAGCCAAATCCATTTAAGATTTTTTTAAGTTCGCCTTTAGAGTAACTTTTGGTACCTGGTGATTCTAAATGCTCATAAATAATCTTTTCTTGAGAAGTAAAAATATTTAATCTTAAGAAGCCTTTTAAAAAATAAAGCATTATTCCAGTAAGACTAAAGTTGGAATAAACCATAATTTTAATTTTTGCACCTGGTTTAGCGACTCTTTTAATTTCTGACAATATAGCCATGGTATCAGGAGCATGGTGAATAACACCATAACTATAAATAAAATCAAAAAAGTTATCTTCAAATTTTAGTTTTGATGCATCTCCAGTTTCTAAACTAAAATTATTCAATTTCTCTAGCTCACATCTTTCTTTAGTAAGATTTATCGCTGCGTCGGTTAAATCTACTCCATACGCAAACTTACACTGTTTGCAAATCTGAATAAAATCAGAACCCGCTCCTACTCCAATTTCTAGTGCAACATCAGTTTTCTTGTTAGCAGATAATTCTAAAAACTCAGAAATATGAGGCTCTACTTTATATCTGTGACTGGAAACAGAAGCATGGGAACTGAAGTCAATATTTTTATTTATAATATTTCTTGTACCACAAACCTCCTCTTCCCAATGTTCTTTAACTTCCGATAAAAGTCTTTCACTCTCAGTCATACTATGTTTCCTTTTCAGTATTATACATTTTTTTGTATCTATCGTCATCTACGCTAAGCAGTGCTAAGATTATCCATATTAAAGGAAAAGTAATTGAAAATGCGGTTAATATAAAAAGAAGTCCTATGCCCTTAATAAATGTTGATAAAATAAAATTATTATTTTGTTTAAAAAATAAAGTAATTAGAAAAAAAATAAATAGATAACCGAATTCTGTAGTATAGAGACCAAATGCAGACGGTGCTTTTGTAACACATGTAGGTATTGTTGATCTATCATACATAACATCGAGTCGTGTACAGGCATTTAGATCTTTTTCTATTATTTCTTGATTATCTATTACAGCTAATGGGTAAGATCCGATACCATTTCCAATTGGGTTTTCTTTCAAAGATAAGTAGCCGACATATATTGGCGTGAACTTATCTACAAATGACTTATCCCTAATAATTTTTGAAAAACCCTCATCTGTAGCTTTCTGTAAAAGCCTCATACCTCTATTTTCCTCTATGAGATTAGAATATTTTATATCAGTATAATTAATGTATGGAGAAAAAATATATAAAGAAAGTATCGTAAATAAAGCTAAGATTAACTTTTTTAAATCAATAATCTCTAAAAAAATATAAAACAATACTAAGAATAAAAGAATTACACCTAAAGCTGACTTTGATACAAAAATCAGAAAGGTACAGGGGATGATAGCCATTAAGTATACTAAATTGGATATTTTTTTCTTCTTCCAGAAATAAGAGGCAATTATTAAGTAGGCAACAGCCGATCCAGCTAAGTAAGCAGGTTCAATCGTTAAACCAGAAGCTCCTCGAAAACCTTCATACGTTGTAAAATCAATTTTTATGACTCTTATGAAATTAGAAACTATTGCATTATATATATTTGCAAAATAAATATTTAAAATTGTAAAGAAAGTTTGAATATAAATTACAAAATAAAGAATTCTAAAATCTAGTGAATGAATAAAATTTTTTGTAGCAAGATAAATTATTAATACAAATGTAAGACCGACTTGTCTTCTTAAAGAATTATTTGCGGATGCAACACCATTTTCATACAAATATTCTGATTGATAATTTATGTATATATAAGAAATGATTGCGAGAACAAATAAATAAATATCAATTTTTGTTAAAACAATTTTATTTTTTATTGTTGCAATAAAAATTAATAATGCTCCTAGTATAAATGCAAGTGGTTGTACGTCTGAACTGTAAGGAATTGGGGATATGAAAGGCAATAAAGCAAATAAAAAAAATGAGTTGATAATGAAAGGCATTTAAATTATCTGCTCACAAGCTTCAATTGCATCTTGAGAAGAAATGCTTTCAATACAATTCACTTTATTAATGCATGCTCTTTTTTTATTTTGATCAATATATAACAGGCATTGCTTTGATTGGACGGGATTTCTTAATGTAATAATCTTACCATTTCCCTCAGGTGTCCAAGTATTTAAATAATTCCAGCACGAAGTAATAGTTACTACATTTGTCCCCTCAAATGATGCTATATGTTGTGTTCCAGTATCTAGACCAAATACTAATTTTGAATTTTTGAAAATAGAAAATAGATTTTGAATAGTGGTTAGCCCAACTAAGTTAATTGGTTTTTTATCCAATTTACTAGTTATCTCTTTTGCTTTTTTTATTTCATTTGGTGAGCCAATTATTACAATTTCAATTTTATTTGATAAATAATTAATTAAATCTACAAATTTTTCAACATGCCAGAAATTCAAGTGGGATTGTTCTGATCCAATGGAAATTACTGCATAATCTGATCTGCTATTTAAGATAGAGTTATTGTAATAGTCATCATGCATTATATCTAATGGTGGATACACTAGTTGAACTCCATTTGATTCGATAAAATGATTTAGTCTCTGCGTCTCATTCAAAAAAATAAAATTATTATTTTGATAATTTACAAAATATCCAAAATATATACACTTATCACACCAAGCTGATTTAGCTTTAGATATTTTAATTATAAAAATCTGCCTAAGATACATAAAGAAATTATTGATTTGATTTCCATAATCGATCCATAAATCGATATCAAGTGATCTCAGTTTTTTTATTAAATTATACTTGCCATGAAGTGATTTTGTATCAGTGATCGAGTAATCAATTATTTCATCAAAAAAATATTTTTTGTTAAATATTTCTGATGCCCCCCATTTACCTGTTCCCTTTGAAGTTACTAAATAAATCTTAGAGTCAGGAAAATGTACTCTTATTGAATAAAAAGATGGTATAGCACATATTAAATCCCCTAGATTGCCTGGTCTGTAGACAACAATATTTCTTGGACTTTTATTTAATTTTTTAAAAAATAATTTTTTAAAAAAAAATAAAATAAAGTTAATAATTCTTAATGGAATAAAATTATTAATTTTGACTTTCATATAATTTATATTTCATAATTATTGATGATTTCCCTCGCCCAATCATGATATGAATTTTTTTTAGAGTTAATCCAATTAGAAACAGGTATCATAAACCCCTTTTTAGAAGTACTAGATAAAATTTCTTTTAGTGGTGCTTGAACAGTAGCTTTCAAAATTTTTTTTTCTTTCCTATTATGAATGCTTAATTTCATAACAGAGTCAATGAACTCTTTGTCGATAAAAGGAACTCTTATTTCAACAGAGTTTGCCATTCCAGCCCAATCTGCATCTTTTAATAATTGATTACGAAGGTAATTACTAAATTCTAAGTAAGTAATTTTAGAAATATTATCTTTAATTGATATTAAGTTTTCTTCATCAATTAATGTTTGATTAAATTCCTCAAGACCATTTTTCACAAAATTTTGCGGTAAAAAATTATATAATTCGTCAGGCATAAATAGTGCGCGTCTTAAAGTATAAGCACCGATATAGGAATAAGAAAAATCATAAAAATAAGCCATTTTTTTTGCATTAAATACATCAAATATTTTCCTAGTACTGCCTTTAAGTATATTTGAAAATTTATGCAAATATTGAGTATTTTCGTAAATTTTTTTCATTCGAGGCACATCATAAAATGTTGGATAACCAGAGAATAATTCATCTCCGCCTATGCCAGATATTGCAACTTTGTATCCAAGAGAATTTGCATACCTACTAATTAAATATGTGTTAATTCCATCAATTGAGGGCTGATCCATATTTTTTAAAATATTTGTTTTTAAATCCCTAAATTTCTTACTGTCTTCGTAGTGAAAAAATGATCTTGTATTAAAATTTTTAGAAATTTGGGTCGCTTGAGAAATTTCGTCATATTTTGTATTTTTATAATCGTCAAAACCAAGAGTAATAGTATTGATTTTATCGTTTGATACTTGATTTAAAGCATTTAATATTGAAGTAGAGTCAACACCTGATGAGAGATATAAAGCTATTGGAACATCAGAGGTAATGTGTCTTTTCATTGTATTATTAAGTGACTCCTCAAATAAAGTTATTTCAGAGATTGCTTCATTCCTCGTGTTTTGAACTTCTAAAATATGATCGGCTAAGTTATAAAATGAATAGTTTTGCAAATTACCATCATCAATTATTAAATAATTGCCAGCATCTAGTGCTTTAACATTTTTGTACATTGTAGCTGGTTCTTTAACAGATCCGTTGATTAAAAATGAACATACAGCTGATGGATCGATTTCTTTTTTTATATAATTGTTTTCAATAATTGATTTAACTTGTGATGAAAAAATAAATTTATTTCCATCATAAAAATAATATAACGGTTTTATTCCATAATGATCTCTTGCTAATAAAAATTTTTTGTTAGAAATATCATTTATACAAAATGCAAACATTCCTAACATTTTATTGAACATTTCTTCTTTATAATGAATGTATAACTTGATTATGACTTCAGTATCTGAATTTGTATTAAAATTATAACCAAAACTAATTAATTCTTTCCTTAATTCCCTGTAATTGTAAAGCTCGCCATTGTATGTAATGATTATGTTGTTCTGATAATCAAAAAGAGGTTGATTTGAACTTTCAAATGGATCAATTATAGAAAGCCTTGTATGACCAAGAAAAGTCATTTTATCTTCTGAAGACCATATGCTATTTGCGTCAGGACCTCTTGAGAGTAGCCTTTTATTCATTTTTTCTATAGATAACTCGTCATCTTTCGATGAAGACTGGAAATTAATTATTCCTGAAATACCACACATTAAGATAGTATTGCGTCAGCTATTTCACTATCGCCAACATCTTGATTGAATAATTCTTTGTATATTTTTTTATCATACCTAGGGGAGTAATACTGAATATAATCATTTTTATTTAAAACTATTGATTCAGCTTCATTCAATCTAACCTTATGGGCAATTTTATTTTCAGTAATAAAATCAATGAAATTTAAATCAGTATCAAGATACCATATTGGAATATTAAGTTTCATCATTTCGAGTGCATATGTTGATTGGGTACAAATTACTGCATCATAATTCTTTATTTCATCTTCAGACAAGTCATAAACAAAATTTAATTTATTCCTTATGTCTTCTGAATAAGATAGTGAGTCTCTTTTTAGATTACCTCCAGCAGGATCATTAATTGATGGGTTTCTTACTTTAACAGTAATTTTAGCCTGTCCATTAATAAATTTATAAAAATATTTTTCAACATTTATCTGATTTGCCATAAATTCAAAGGGATATAATAAATTAACAATTTTTTTTCTTTTATTAAATTTAAGTGAGTCATGCTCAAGTGGCATAATCATGTTTTTGTTTAAATGTCGCCCAACATAAATATCTTTAATTAAGTATTTGTTAGAATTATGTAATAAATTATTTTTCCAAAACTCGCCCCATACAATAAGTTTGTCAGCTTTCAAATTACAATACTTTTCAGGAATACCTGGGGCATTCCAACCTGAATGGAATCGAGTTATTACACCATGTTGATATGTTACTACTTTTATGGATTCAGATTTAGCTGCAATAACTAAAGGAAGAATTTCCTCTATTTGATCATAACCAAATATTTTACTAATATTATTTCTAAGAAGAATTTTTTTTGAGTACGCTACAGAATTAATAATTGCTTCAGATTTTGTTTCTAACTTATCTAAAAATTTCGGGAATCCATTTGGATCTAGCTTTAAGAGTTCTCTAAAAATGTCTGGAGGTATACTTGGTCTTTTCTTTATTATATCAACAAAACCATAGCAAAAAGCTTTATGTTTAAATATAGAAAAAAAATCAATTAAAGTTAGTAGATGAATTCTTGTAAATTTTTTATTATTAAATATCTCTTTTTTTATTCTTTTATATCTAAAACCCTTAAAACCATCATCAAAAACTAATAATTTCTCTGATCTAGAAATCATCTGTAAAAAATAAATAACTATTTTCTTACAGGCTCTTAGAAAAATATTAGGTTGTTTATCAATAATTCTTTTATAACGTTTTATGCCAATGACACCATAATTATTTAAATTGGACTTACTAAAATCAATATTATTAAAATTATATTTTTGAAATAATTTTTTATATTTTACTACAGGAACAAAGTAATCCCAAAAAATCCATTCTTGTAAAGCTGGTAAAATATAATAATTTTCTGATTTCCAAATTTGATAAATTTTTTTGTTATGAATTTTAGTGTTGTTAAATTTTTTTAGCAAGTCTATAGATTTATCTAAATCATAATCAGGTATTATTTGATCGATTAATTGATTTTTTTCATAAATATCTATGACACCATTTATATTTTCATTTATTCTTATCATTTTTAATCAGCGCCAATAGTCTTAAGAAGGCTTTCTACAGCTAAGTTATTATTGTCATTTCTAGCCCATTTTGCGGTATCCTTATTGCCTCCCCAGGTTAAATGCAACATGTTTTCGCAGTTTGATATCCATATTGTATACGTTGAAGGCCAATTTATGGATACATCACATATTTCTTGAGCAATATAAATTGATTGCGATAATGAGAAGCCAAGTTCCTCAAAATTTCTTAAATCAACAAATTTAGATTTTAAAAAAACCTCCCAATCAACAGCTTTCTTACTTGCTAAAACAAATTTTATTTTTTTTGTTTCGATTGCATAATTATCTAGTTTTCTTACGAAACTAAGTAATTTTTTCCATTCACTTTCAATAAAATGAGGTCCACCTTTTAATCTATCGTTTTGCTTTTCAAACTTTTGATTTTCATCCCAAAGAATAGATATCAAAATATTTTTTACACCATCTGTTTTGGAATCATTTATGAATTTTTTTACTGATTGATTATTTAATTTATCACTTAATTTATACCTAAAAGGTTTCGAGATAGGTATTTTTTTTTTATCCAGAAAAAATTTAAAGTATAGCCTGTTGAGATTATATCTAATGAATTCAACTGATGATTTATTTTTTTTGTAGTAATTTTCCTTCAATTTGAAGTAACTTTCTTTGTCTTTTTTTTCAAGAAAATATGTTGCAAAATCATTCATATGTATTTTTTTTGAGGAGAAAAAAGGAGGAATATTTAATAATACTCTACTTATATATGAATATTTTTTTTCAATAATTTTCAAATTGGTAAAAGTTGGAATAATTAAATTGTAGAGTATGTCGTTTGGATGAATTGCAGGGTCCCATAAATATCGAGATGAACCCGATTTAAATTTTTTCTTTTTTTCATCATATTTTAACCCTTCTTTTTTATTTTCAGTTGACCAATGCTTGTTTATTAAAATAATTTTGTAGCCTAAATCTTGATAATATTTTAAAGACCAAAAAACAGTTGAAGCTGGCCCAAGCATTGTTGCTGTTCTTAAGTCAAATATTATTTCCTTTTTTTTCATTGCTTTATCTGATAATTATTAATAAACCATTCTACTGTTTTCTTTAAATTATCTGCGAAATTTCCTCTTCTAATCCAGCCAATTTGCTCAGCTTTACTTGAATTAATTGAATATCGTTGATCATGACCAGGTCTATCAGTAACAAATTTAATTAATTTTCTCTTTTGTATTAAATCCTCATCAGTGCCACCATTGATGTTGATCATAATTTCTATAATTTGATTTACTAGATCAATATTTTTTATCTCATTGTTCCCACCAAGGTTGTAAGTTTCACCAATTTTTCCTTTATTAATGACTTTAAGTATGCCTTCAATGTGGTCATCAACATATATCCAATCCCTTATCTGATTACCTTTGCCGTATATAGGAATTTCAACATTATTAATGAGATTTATAATTACCTTTGGTATCAATTTTTCGTAATTTTGGTATGGGCCATAATTGTTTGAGCAGTTTGTTATTAGAATAGGTAATTGATATGTTCTATGCCATGCTCTAACTAGGTGATCAGATGCTGCTTTTGAAGCTGAATAAGGTGAACTAGGCAGATAAGGATCATGCTCGACAGATGGTTTGTTTTCTTCTATGTCTCCATATACCTCATCTGTAGAAACATGGTGAAATATAAAACTCTTTTTCTTAAAATGCTCTCTACATATCTCTAAAAGATTGTAAGTACCCATGATATTTGTAGTTAAAAATGATTGAGGCTCATTAATTGATCTATCTACATGTGACTCAGCTGCAAAATGCATCACAACATCTGGAGAGTGTTTTAAAAAAATATTTATTAACTCCTTGTAATCACAAATGTCATTTTTGTAAAAAAAATAGTTTTCTCTTTCTTCAACTTTTTCAAGTGACTTTCTGTTACTTGCATAAGTTAATTTATCAATATTGATTACACAATTTTTTGGATCACTTACAAGTCTTCTGACCATTGCCGATCCTATAAATCCTGCTCCGCCTGTTATAAGATATGTTTTATTCATTTTAAGAATCTATATTTACAAAACTTTGAAAAAGTTTATTTGATTTAAGTAATTCGTCATAAGTTCCAGATTGATCTAATTTTCCTTTATTAATAACATGTATTTCATCACAATCTTTTAAAATTGAAACTCTGTGAGTTATAATAATAACTGTTATTTTATTTTTTATACTTTTAATTGACTCAAAAACTTGTCTTTCAGTTGGAACATCAAGTTGACTCGTAGCTTCATCGAAAATCACAATTTTAGGATTTTTATATAAAGCTCTTGCAATTGCAATTCTCTGCTTCTGACCGCCGCTAAGTGATGACCCAGCCTTGCCTAAATAGGTACTATATTCATTTGGTAGGTTCATGATGTGATCATGAATATTAGCTAATTTAGACGCATTTAAAACATTTTCAAAATTTATTTCAGAATCTTTTTTTCCAAAAGCAATGTTTCTTGTAACTGTGTCGTCTGAAATGAAAACATTTTGTGAAATATATCCTATCGATCTTTTAAAGTCTTCAAATTCATCTTGTTGATCTCTTTTGAAATGTAAATTTCCTTTATCTGGATCTAATAACCCCAAAGTAATATCCATTAGAGTTGACTTACCTGAACCACTAGGACCTATAATACCAATTAAATTTGAACCTTTTACACTTATGTTCATTCTATAAATCGCTTTTGTATTAGAGTTTTTGTAAGAAAATGAAACATCTTCGATCTCTAGTATATTTTCTTTACTTATTAATTTATCAGACGCTTTGGGCTCAAAGTGTTCATAGTCCTCATTTTTCAGACCGTGGTATATAATTTCAAGAGCCGGCTTACCAAACTTATATTTAGAAAAAGCAAAATAAATTGATTGGGCTGCAGGCAGCATTCTGTATCCTGCGAGCGCATATAATGCAATTAATGAAATTATATGACTTGTGTCATCAAAAGAAATATAGAGAAATAAAACAATTAATATTATTCCCCCAAAAGCTAAGGCTTCGAGTATATACCTTGGTAATGCTCCAATAGCCAGTGATTTAGCTAATTTATCTGAATAAGTTAATGAAATATTTTCATAATTTTTAGCAAAATAATTTTCGTATGATTCTAACTTTATTTCTCTTATGCCAGCAAAAATTTCAGATATTATTTTAAATTTTTCTCCTAATTTATCTGCAACCATATTTGATATTTTAGTTAATGGTCTTTTTAAAATCATGTAAGTAGATAAATATAAAATAAAAATTGCAGAGAATACCGACATTGCTAGAAAAGGTTCACTGAATAACAAAACCACTATGATGAAAAATACTATTGACAATTTACTTATTGCTGTAATTCCTGGCAAAAATACATCATTTATTACTCGCGTTACCTCACTAAGTAAGTTTTTTTCTAATTCAGATGAATTATTTTCTAAATAAAATGAGTAGTTATTATTTAAATATTTTTTTAACAATTTTGTTGATAGAACATGTTCTTGCCTCCTAGTAATCTGAAAAATTTTCCAATTCATAAATGCAATAAATAAATTAGAAATAATAAGAGCAACAAAAGAAGCAAAGCCAAGAAAAACTACAAAGTAAAATTCGCTAGAAAAACTAAGATAATTATACGCCTTTAGTAAATAACCATTTTCGTAAATATTATTATTGTCAATAACCACACCTATAAAAGGTATAACAGACAATATTCCAATCATCTCAATAAATCCCATTAGTACCGATCCAATTAAAAAAATAATAAGTGTTTGTTTTGGAATAGACTCATCAATGATATATCTAAGCCTTTTAATATCATCGTTTCGTTTAAATAAGATCATGGTTAAGCTGAAATTTCTAAATTATCTAAAGTAGAACTTTATCAATTTATTTTATATAATTTTTTTTATTAAGTCTTTGTCATACTTAATAAATCTATCACAAAAAATTTTGATATTTTTTTGAAGTAATTCATGTTTCCACCAAATCTCTATATTTTTTGAGTTTTTTTCAATAAAATTACGTATTGATGTTTGACTAGTATGTAAAATTCCTACATCACTCAATAATTTGAAATATTTTTTTTCCGAGTCCCTTATATGCCATATATTTTGATCCAATACTAATAACAAAGGTATATTTAAAGACAACGCCTCAAGAAATGAAGTTCCATTATAATTAAATATTAATAGTTTTCTATCTACAATGCTTTTATAAAAATCTTTATTATTGTCTATTCTTAATTCAGGTAAAATTGTTTTTATCTTTTTGTTAATTTCCCAACCAAAGTCTTTTGGATTGAGCCTTAATATCAAATTTTTTTTAATATCTTCATTAAGAGACTGGCATAATTTGACAATTTTATTAATTTCATCAATAAATTGTGGGCCATGTGACTGACTTATAGAAGTATAGTGATAGCGCGGTCCATTTGTTGTTACAATTAAAATATCTTTTTTATTAGCTGATTTATATTTAAATTTCTTTTTAAGTTTTATAATTTTTGATGCCCCAAGGCTTCTAATATTTTTTCCCTTATCTCCTTCCCAACCCCAAGTTATATAACTATCAGAAATTTTTTGGTCTAAATATTCCTGACACTGAACTAAGGCACTTCCAATGCTTCCTCCATTTTGTAAGACAACAAAATTATTAATATTTTTTCTATTTCTAGCTAACCAAAAAATAAAAGGTATATGATCAATGTGTGCATTTGATGTAACTACATTTTTTGAATAACCAGGCATATTTATTTCGACAAAGGAATTTATTTCTTCATAATCCTCTATAAATGACTTTGGTATAAATAAATCAATCATTTGACTTAAGAATTTTTCAAAGTTGTCTCCTGAGACTAAATTTAATTTAAGGTTTCTATTGCTTGTATTGATGTTGTCATTGGAATTGATTTTAAATTTAGGAAGAAGTGCTATTGATGCTCTCTTGTTTTTCTTTAAGGAGATCAATAGCTCATTCAATAATCCAAAATTTGAACGAAAGATAAAAAGTTCTGAGTTTTTATTGAAATTATTAAATACTATTCTTCTTAAGTTTTGGCTTTTTATATATTTAGGTTCAAACGCATTGTTTAAATTTTTAATACTGACTCGAGTGGTACTATTTACATTTCTGAATTGTATAATTCTATCGAATACATATTGATTCCATAGATCGGAGTTATAATTATTGTGAGACTCGTTTGGCGCTTCTGGTACATCAAGTTGAAGGTCGTCTATCATTTGAATTTTATATTTATTAATAACATCAGAATTAATTAACTCCCACCTGTCATACAATACTGAAGTAAAGTTTAAAAACCATTCTCCAATTAGAGTTTCCCAATATTTTATATCTTCATTTATTTTGTGATATTTATTAAGGGCTTTCGCTATCTTAACAACATAAGACTCATATAATTTTAAAATATATTTTGAATCCTCTATAAATTTGGTTTTTGAGTTCCAATGATATTCTAAGATATTTGAATTATTTTTTTCGATTGTTTGTAAGCTGTATTGACTTAAACACCACTTCCCAAGATATATCTGACTTTTATTATTTAAATCAACGTTTAGTCTAGTTGTTATAAGATTTTTCACGCTTGATAATAAAAAAATATTTTATGACACTATACTTCTTTTAATACATATTTTTTATAATAAAAGCTTAATAGCTCGAAGTCTTCTACTGTGTCTAGATCAACACCTTTATAATGTGGAAGAATATATGGGATTGCCTTGTTTGCAACCCAGTTTCTTTCATTAAAAAAAGTTTGAACTTTTATCCAACTGAATGCACCACAATCAAATAGTATTTTTTTGTTTGAATATAGTTCATTGAATTTATTATAATTAATTAAAGGACTAATAAGATTGTCATCATCCTGAACAACTAAATCATGTGCATGCGTATATTCGGTACATGCCACAATACCGTCAACTTTACTCTCATTAAACTGATTGAAGCTATTAATTAAATCATTTTCATCGATTATTGGTGAAGTAGCCCAAATCATGCACATATTATTAAATTCCTCGGTTCTGTAAAATTCTAAGACATCTATACACACATCTATAAGTGAAGAGTCATCATTTGCTAAGTTATCGGGTCTGATGTACTCATCATTAATATTATTATCTTTCATTATTTTTCTTACTTCACTGGACTCAGTACTAATTACCACTTTGTCAAATAATTTTGATTTAATAGCACTTTCGTAAGAATATAAAAATAATGGCTTACCAAAGAATAAATCATAATTTTTTTTTGGTAATCGTTTTGAGCCACCACGTGCAGGAATAATAGCAATATTTTTCATTAAGTTAATCTTTTGAAAGAGTCAGATCTTACGTTTGATTCAAGAGCATTTTGAATTTGATTTTTATTAATTAAAGATCTTATAATTTGAAAAACCTCTTGAACATTCTGCAAGTAGTCATCAATAATTTCTTTTGTGTGACACTGGCTTGGATAAATAATTGTAGATGCTAAATAATTTCTTTTCAGCATTTCCTGTATAAATAAAGTCTCAATTACATCTTTATCAAACTTACTTTTAATATTAAAACTTGGCAATGAAGTAAATTCTCCAACACTTACCTCTAAGCCAGCCTTCTTACCTGCATTAGAAATGCCGCTTGTAAGGTAGGTTCCAATTGTTGAAATATGTTGCCATGTTTTTAATTCTTTCATTTTTTTTAAAGTTGCAACAGCGGCCGCAAAGCCTACTCTTTCAGTCCAAAAAGATGAGCTGATAAAAGTGTCTTGAGCTGAGTCCATTATTTCTTCTTTACCAACTACCGCTGATATTGCGAATCCATTTCCCATAGCTTTTCCGTAAGTTACCATATCTGGAACGTAGTTAAGGTTTTTATAGGTAGCGCCATAAGCACTTCTCCAACCACACGTAATTTCGTCTGTAATAAATAAACATTTATTTTGTTCACAAAAATTCTGAATTTCTTCTATAAAATTTTTAGTTGGTAATGTCCCTCTAGCTCCTTCAATTATCACAGCGGCAATTTCTTTATCGTTATTTTCAATCTTTTGTTTAAAATCACGAACATCATTAAACTTAAAACCTCTAACCGTATCATTTAGTCCTGAAGGAACACCAAGTGGCTCAAGGCCATCTAACAAATGATTTTTTAAATTTGATGTTGAGCTTAAGTTGGCTGCCAGGTACCAATCAGACCATCCATGATAGCCACTAAACAATATTTTTTCTTTTTTTGTATATGCTCTAGCAATACGAATAGCTATTTGCAGGGCTTCACCCCCACCTCTAGCAAATTTTACTCCTCCTGCGAATTGGTCAATATCAAGAAGTAGCTCTGCTAATTTTGGTTCTTCTGCAGTATTTAGGGTTGTATTGACACCTTTATTTATGCTTTCAATCACATATGAGTTAACGTCATCATCTGAATATCCTAAAATTGCTGTGCCAATTCCCATTTGTGCCATATCTATGTAAGTTCTTCCATCTAAATCAGTAACCTTACATCCTTTAGCATTATCATAATATGTAGGCCAAATATCTGGCGCGTATCTTTCAGGTCTTTTTGACAATAACCCATTGCCACCAGGTATAATTCCCAGTGCTTTTTTCCATAATTCTAAACCTTTATTCATACGCATTCTAATTAATCATTTTTAATTTATTTACTATTTGAAATTCACGTCTTAGTCGCTTCATTTTTTTTCATGTTTATGTAAGATTTGTTTTAAAAAGCCACGGCTTAAATTACTCGCCCTAGTTTTAAAATCACCTGTACCGTTTGCAATTCCAAGGACAAAGTTTGGATCTTTAAAATTATCAACTACGACATCATTCTCAAATCCAATATACCCACCACTAATTAAATTAAACTTTTTGTATTTCTTTCTTCCATATAATTTATTTTTTTTTAATTCTATGGAACTTTCAATATGAGATAATAAATAGGTACCTATATCTAATCGATAAGATTTTATCATATTTTTTTCAGTAAATTTTATTGCTTCAGATGTCAAATTATTTTTGCCTAAGTCAATAATTGTAGAATTTTTTTTAATTTTTTTTGCAATATCATAGTTTAAAACTTCATTTTTATTTGCACATAAAATTACTAAATTTACTTTACTAATAATCCCTTTAACGTTTTTTACATACTTTATAAAACCATAATTTTTATTTGATAATTTTTTTATTAATTTGACATTTTCTGCACCCTTTTTGTGATTTTTTCTTGTAACATAAATGTTTTTGCCGCTTTCATATAATTTTAAAGATAATTTTGTTCCAATGTTTCCCATTCCAATGATAAGAACATTGGTTTTTTTTGTACAAGCAGTGTTGTAGATCCAGCTCCAACAGGCGTCAACGGTAATATCGTTTGGTTTATATGCCATAATTTTTTTTGGATTAAAGTAATTGGCATAAAGGTCATATATATTTTTTGTGGAATTTTTTAATCTCTTCAGATCATTATCTAAAAAAATATAATTAAAATTTTCGTTAATTATTTTTTTAATTGAATCTATGTCCTTTAACTTAAATACAACTATACCAATAATTACAATCTTCTTTGATGATCTGACTGGTGTTAAATACGAGGAGTCTTCAATTTTTGCAGTACTTGAAATCGTAAAAACTCTTATTTTGTTTGGATACTTTTTTTTTATATTTCTGATTCTGAGCTTAATTTCTCTTGTATGATCTATCATTATATTTCATTAAGTTATATCTTCCCAAGTAAGAGGGTGATCAGAGGGCAAGTCTTTTTTAGCTTTATGACCTAAAACTACATCCATAAACTTTGGTAAAATTCCATAAGCTGGGCCTTTAAGTGATAGCATATCTTTATTTATAGTTTGTCCTTTTTTAATTTTCTTTGACGTATAAAGCGATTTTTTAAATCTTACCATAGTTCTAAACTCAGATGCAGAGGGGGACTTTATCCCTGATCCGAGTGAAGCCTCTATATTTTTGATCTTTAAAACCATATCCTTAAATTCATGAGGCTCTAAAGATAATATATGATCTGGACCCTCAAGTGACTTATCTAAAGTAAAATGTTTTTCAATAATATTGGCGCCCCTTGCTACAGCTGCTAAAGAGATTGTATCTTCAATAACATGGTCAGAAAGTCCTACAGGCAATTTAAATGCATTTTTTAAAGTATCAATTGCTCTGATATTCATATTGTCTGGTGGACAAGGATAAGTCGATGTGCAGTGAAGTAATGCAACTTTTTCATTTCCACAAGTCGATATAATGCTTAGTGCTTCCTCAATCTCAGATAAGTTTGCCATTCCAGTTGATAAAATTATTGGCTTCATAGTCTTTGCAACTTTTTCAACTAATGGTAAATTAATTAAATCAAACGATGCTAATTTATAAAAATTAATATTCAATTTCTCTAACTCATCAACACTAACAAGGTCAAATGGAGCTGAAAATACTTCAATTTTTTTTCGTCTTGCATATTGAAAGAGACTTTTCATTTGAGTGAAGCTTAATTGATATTTTTTTAGCATCTCATAATCAGTTTCTTCAATTCCTAAAACTTTTTCAACATATCTAGAAGTTTTACCTGACTTGGAAACTCTATTTTCAGCTTTATATGATTGAAATTTAACAGCATCGGCTCCTGCTTTTATTGCCTCATCAATTAGTTTCTTTGCTAAGGTTAAGTCACCATTATGATTCAATCCAATTTCTGCAATTAAATAAGAAGGAGTGTTATCACCAATCATTTTCTTTCCTAGAGCAAAAGTATTTTTAAATTTCATTGAGGGCATCATTTTTGTAATTTTATTTATCCTTAAAGTGCTACTACTTAAGAATTCTGCTAAGTCTATACCTTTACCAAAAAGAACTTGCAAGTCACTATATGCAAATTCAGCCAAGGAACCCACAATATACATATTTCTTATTTTATCAATTTCGCCTTTTACTCTAGCTAGCTCTTTTTGATAGCCTTGAAAAAACATTGGATATACTTCTGGCAATGATATTGAAAACGATTTTGTAACACTTCCCTTCGGAACAAAAGGAAGCTTATAGAAGTCATTAATAACTTTTTTTTCCAAATTTTTATTCGACATTCTATCAATTGAGTCTTTTTTTGAATATGTAACTTCACAGCAAAATATTGTTTGTGATTTCATCGGAGTTTTTATAAATGAGTTTTGATCTGATATTCTATTAAAAACAAGATTAGGATCATCGAAGTAGACAAAGTCAG
>CEOW01057052.1_pt1 | contig 20015 bp, 27 predicted proteins | sample 530621 | NCBI WGS metagenome assembly CEOW01 (sample SAMEA2620734, study PRJEB7988) | marine metagenome | isolation source: saline water (ENVO:00002010), including | reverse complement strand
TCATAGCACTATGCACGGCGATTGCACTCATAATGCAGGACTCACAATTTCCTTCCCCATATTAGTCCTGCACTATGATTGCAAAGGCCTTGCAATCAGGTGAGTATCACATCTGTATGTTGAAATCCAATAGACAGACCTCTGGTACTCACACTATTGGTGAGATGGACTATGGGTAAAGCCTTGCAAGTTGCCATCAATACCCAAAGGTTTTTGGAATTTGTACCTACCGAACGCTGAAAAGCTACCACCTAAAAAGTGGGGAATAAACAAAAACATTTAAACTGTAGCTACATCTTCAGCTGTAAACATATGCCAAGATGTAGCTTACAGCTATATTAGACTTTAAACAAAGGAGTAATTATGTCTAAGTATCTAAAAGCAGATGAAGAAAAGCATCATTATGAGGCTGAGATTCATCAAAAAACTATGCACGAGATCAATCGTGTAAATACATTCAGAACAATGTCAAACGAGTATCAAGAAATTATACAGACTAAATACGCTGATGATCTTATATCACACAGTAAGTTTGGTCTTGCTCAACATTACTATGGTGTAATGGAACACCTAACAAATCTTTCATTACTAGAAATAGAAAATAAATTGTATGCACCTGAGTACGAAGAGCGTATGAAAGAAATTGCACACGCTGTTGATCAACTTGAGAAGATTGCAAAATGAAACTAAACATACAACAAATCAATGACTTGCTGTACATATTGTCTGTGTACAGCAAGATTGAAGAGCGTCATTGGGAAGAATCTGATAAACCAAAAGAACATATTTATCATTCTTTCAAACGACTAAATAAATTATTTCCACTAAACAAGGAGGTGAAAATTATTGGCGATTGAAGCACTTGAAGAACGCTATGAGTGGGAACAGAATATGGAACTCTACTCATTGCAGTACCTAATCAAATGTGAATATGAGATGAAAGTAATCACAAAATGTATAGGTGCAATAGAAGTGGCGTTGGATTCATGCGAGAGTAAACAGCTTTCGCAAAGTAATTTTGAACACATCACCACTTCTCTCGTCATACTTAAAGAACAAGCAAAGGGACTAGCTGATCTTTTACGAAAGGAAAAGTATGATGTATTATAATATAATATAAATCTAATAAAAAACAAAGGAGTAAAAATGTTAGATGATATTAAACAAGACTACGAGTTTCCAACAGAAATGGTGGAGCTTGAAGCACTAAACACGACAGGCCAAATTGGTAAAGACAATTACAAAGTACCTTCTGATATGGCTAGAGCGTGTGTTCGTACAGATACCGGACGAGTTCTTGGTATTCACGGCAGTAAATACAAACCTATCGCACACAAAGATGTTGTTGATAAAGTTATGCAAGGCGTTGAAAAAACGGGTATGTTTGACTACAAAACAGATATCAAAGTATTTGAAGGTGGTGCAAAAATGAGAGGATCTGTTACATTTGAGAACCTTGTCATTGAACCACAGAAAGATGATATCATAAAGTTTCGTATCAACTTCTTCAATTCATATGACCAATCGTGGGCATTTGCAACAATATGTGATGGCTTACGCCTATGGTGTATGAATGGCTGTACAACACCTGTCAATGCATCTACTTTACGATTCAAACATACAACGAAAGTTAATATTCAAAGTATTACAGATCGTGTTAAAACAGGTATTGATTTGTTTATGGATTCAGGAGTTGAGTATCGTCAATGGGCACAGATACGCTTGACCAATCACTCTGTTCAAAAATTCTTAGAACAAACTATTGCTAAAACATTCAAGCGTTCATCTAACTCAATACCATTCAATGTAACAAGAACAGAAACATTACTTGAAGGTTTTGATCGTGAGAGTCGTTCATTAGGTAATACAAAGTGGGCGTTATACAATGCTCTTACATATTGGTCTACTCATACTGACGGAGAGCGTGGACACGCTATTCGTAAGCGTAGAGAAGATGAAGTAGCTAAAGCATTAGGTTCAAAACAATGGCAAGAACTTGTTGCATAATAGAATATTAATAGTATAATAGTAGTACGAAAGGAATACATTATGACCGAAAATGAAATCTTTGATGAAGTTGTTGCCCGTCTTGGTGAATCAGAAAGTTTACAAGAGTTTAGACACGCTGTGCAACCATTTGTAAAAACAATAATTTCATCAGACCAATTTCCAAAAACAAAAAATAATCTTAATGACAACGAAAAATTCAATGCCATTACAACAGAAATGTGGTGTGAATGTTGGTTAAGATATTCATAGAATCATATGCAAGGTTTTTTTTCTATATTTGTTTAGCCTTGCAATGATTAGGTTTAGCCGTACCTAGTTATGAGCAAACGGTGTCCTTTCAGGGCACTAGATTTCTTTGACCGTACCATTCTAGTGCCCATTATTAATCCATTAAAACAAAGGAGTATATTATGGATATTAAAATTGAAAGTGGTATACCTTTACCAAGTAGAGGTAACCAATCTAAATATGACTACTTAAAAGAAATGAATGTGGGTGATTCATATGTTCTTCCATTTTCATTAACTACACAGCAATCACTTCGCCAAGCGTTTCATATACGAAAGATGAAGTGTGCTTTTAGAAAACAAGATGATGGAACTATGCGAGTATGGAGGACAGAATGACTTTCAGAAAATTTACTAATCATAGACAGTATGATGTACATTTAAAATTTGATCGCAAGACTTTGAAGTTTGGTAAGTGCCCAAACACTTGCGAGTTCATTGATTTTCATTTAGATAATCCAAGAGTTTGGGATCTGTACCTACAGTTTGCTACTGATATGGTTCATCATGGACACAAAAAATTATCAAGTGAAATGCTTATCAATCGTGTCCGTTGGGAAACAATGTTAGATACAACAGATAAACAATTCAAAATAAATAATAATCACAAACCATATTATGCAAGGTTATTGCTATCTTTACCTAAATTTAAGAACACAAAGTTTCTTGAAGTTAGACAAAGTTGTGCAGATGATTTATCATATTCCGAATGTGAAATTCTGATAAGTCCATATGTATAAGTATGCAATCAAAGATTTGCAAGAACGCCGACAACACTTAGGATTATCTTCTCAAGAAGTATCAGAGAAGCTAGGTGTGTCGGATAGTCTTGTATCATTATGGGAGTGTGGTAAGAAGCAACCAAGCACTATAAATTTTTTTAATTGGTGTCAGGTGCTTGGCTTCAATATCATTTTGAATGTTCATTTAACAAACATACCAAAGGGATTTACACCTAGCTTTGACACTAAGCAATGGATCGTAGAAGAGTTTGGTGAAAGGTATAACTATGACAACGAACTTAAAATCTTTATCAACCATTATCGGGCAAGTGGAACAACTAAATCGGATTGGCAATATGCTTTCCGATCTTGGTTACTCCGTGCCAAAAAATTCACGACCAATTCAACTCAGTCCACCGAAGTTACTCAAGAACGCCGTGAACGAATACATAATGTCTTTGCTATTGGCGATAAAAAACGACAAGGTTGAGCAATACATAGGTACAGAAAAAGAAGCAGTATTAAATTTACATAATCTAAACAATGTTTTATTAGATTGCAGAGATTATATGAAACCTGCGAATCCAAAGTATGTAGGCACAGCAATAGAAATGTGTGCCTCAACATTTGGGTGTGATGTACCTAATGAACTTGGTCTAAAAATATACAAAGATATCCTAGCAAAATATCCACAATGTATTATAGAACAATACACAATAGAACTAATAAAGACTTACAAGTACAGGAGGTTGCCTGTACCTGCAGACTTTCTTGCTATCTATGAACCACCATACGAACACGGAATGTTGTTCATAGAAAATACATATTTGAAAACAAAAAAGTTTGCAAACATAGTACAAAAGTGCTATAAAATAGATACGAAAGGAGTATAATATGCAACCAAAGAAAAAAGTAGAACGACCAAAAACACTTGGTGGTTCAGATGCAATTCGCATTATGGAAGGCGATTGGCACACACTCTGGCTAGAGAAGACAGGGCGTCAAGAACCTGCCAACTTGGATCGGGTGTTACCTGTACAAATCGGCATTGTTACAGAAAAATTAAACAAGCAGTGGTTTGCACAGGAAACAGGACATAAACTATTATCAGCTAGTAATCAACACGAATTCACAGATGGATTTCGCCACGCTAGTCTTGATGGAATGGTAAATGTTAGTGACAAAATTTGTGTCCTAGAGTGTAAGCATACCAATGCCAACAACACTTTAGAGAATGTTATACGAAAATATATGCCTCAGCTACAACATTATATGCAAGTTGCAATGATGGATAGAGCGTACCTCTCAGTAATTTTTGGTAATATGAGATACGAATGGTGTGAAATAACATACGATAATGATTACATAAAGATGCTTTACGAAATGGAAGATACCTTTTGGAAGCATCACATAATTAAAGATAAAGAACCAGAGAATATTAAAGCAGAAAAATTAATAAATAATTATACAGATAATATAAAAGTAAACGATATGATTCGTATAGATATGGAGAAGAACAATGAGTTTGTAGCTAATGCACATACTTGGCGTGAAACGAAAATTCCATACGATCAACACCGAGCAGTTGGTAAGGTATTGAAAGAACTAATACCTTCCAACTGTCGTCTTGCTGAAGGTGGTGGTATCAAGATATCAAGAACAAAGGCAGGACATCTAACCATCAAAGAAAACAAAGGAGGTTAATATGATGGCTAATATAGAACCAAGGGTAAAGAAAATACTTGCAGAGTATGATCTCAAACCCGAACACGCTTTGTGGGAACTCAAACGAGGTGGCAAGTCAACACTAATAATGTTGCATAAATATTGCGAACTTGTTGGAGCTAAAGCAGGTATTGTTATTGATGACATACTTGAGGTAGAAACTAATTCTGCACAAGGTATAGCAGTAGTAAAATGCTATGCTCACAATGACAAAATGAAAGTCATTACCTACGGAGAAGCTAGTCCTAAAAATAGTAAGGTTGCTTATCCATATGCAATGGCTGAGAAAAGAGCAGTAGATAGAGCCATTCTCAAACTTGTTGGATTACACGGCTTTGTGTATTCAGAAGATGAGTTTGATACAACAGACCAGAAGATCGGTTCTGCAGATGATGACGCTATCAAAACATTTCTTACTAATATTGAAGGTAGCAAAACTATTAAACAAGCTACCGGATATTATGAAATGGCAAAAGTAAACATAGCTAAAGCTAAGAAGTCCAATCCCGGATTGTACCAATTAGCAGTAGCTAAATATGAATCTAAGCGAAAGGAACTACAAAGTGTATAACAAGATTCAAATCATAGGTAATCTTGGTGCTGACCCCGAAATCAAACAAACGGGGGCAGGCACTAATTATGCCTTATTGTCAGTAGCTACAAACAGAGTAGTGAAAGGCGAAAAAGAAACCGAGTGGCACAAGTGTGTTGTTTGGGACGATAAAATTGCTGACATCTTAGCTAAATATACTAAGAAAGGAAGCAGAGTTTTATTGGAGGGTAGACTTACATACAGAAAATGGCAAACCGAATCGGGCGAGGAGAGAATAAAAGCCGAGATTCACTTAGACAGATTCAACTCAGAAATGAAGTTGATGGATTCTAAGTCTGATGGTGTGCCAATATCTGCACCTACAACAGAGCAGCCAAAACCAATGGCTGACATGGGTGAAATTATTGATGACGACATTCCATTATAATGTTTAAAGTATGGATCGTAACCTTGTGGATTGCATATGAAGGGCAACTGTATGTTAAGTATGCTCTGCCATTGCAACACAAGTGCGATATATTTACTTGGTGGAGTGTAAAGGAACAGTACCTACACACTCCACTAAACATTGTTGCAATGAAATGCACTAGAGTTAAAGACTTTAGAATAGATAAAAGGATATTTAATTATGACAAGAAATGAAGCACGAGTTTTAAAGTTTGTTAAAGACTTTTTAATGATGTATGGATTTAGTCCTTCATACAAAGAGATTGCAGAACAATTAACTTTTGCATCTCCTTCACAAGCACATAAAATTTGTATGCAATTAGTGAAGAAAAATAAATTAACCAAAGGTGTAGGTGCAAGAAACCTAGAAGTATTAGGTGCAGATTGGTATGCACAAGCACCATCAGATGTGGAGCCAAAAAATGAAAACTAAAAAGAAATATAATTTTGCAGTTGAATGTTTTTATGATTACGAAATAGAAGCAAACACAGAAGAAGAGGCAAGACAAATACTACAAGACAAAGGTGGATTTGAAATACAAGGGAAGATGAGGTATGTAGATTCTGCATTTAAAGAAGCACGACTAACAGAGGTAAATGATGGGTAAGTTTAGTAAAAGCAAAGGGTACAGAGTAGAAGCAAAACTTGTTAAAGAGTTCGTTAAGCACGGAATAAAAGCAAGACGACAACCAATGAGCGGAGCGATACCAGACTTCCCTTACGATATAGAAATAAGACAAGAACCTTGGCACAAATTAAGTGTAGAAGTAAAAGCACGAAAAGACGGAGCAGGATTTAAAACGCTAGAAAAATGGAAGGCAGGTGCTGACTTGCTGTGCCTACACAAAGACCACGGCACAACAATGGTATGTTTAGACTTACCATTATTTATTGATATATTAAAGGAGGCAAGTAACAATGAAAGCTAATAAATATTTATGTGTTGTTGATCATTATGTACTTGTAGAAAAATGGATTCCGTATACAAAACAAAGTTCAGCTTTAGATAAAGAAGGTAGAACTGTAACAAAAACAGAAACTACGGAAAGATTTGAAAAAGTTTGGCAACATGTACAAGATTTTTGTTTTTACGAAGTAAACACAAAAGAAGAGTTAAGACAGGTAAAAGAAAAAATACAAAAATTAATTAAACAATCGTGTAGTGACAAAAAAAGTCCTGATGCTAAAAATATAAAATTTTATTTAATACCACTAGAAGAAAAGCATTTAATAAAACATATTAAGTTTAATAAAAAAAATAAAGATTATGGTAATGTTATGCATTACAGTAATGTAGGAGTATGGGAATGCATAAGATAAATGATGAAGGTGAAATAGTAGACAAAGATGGTGTGCCAATCAAAGATCACCGAGGACAAGTTATAGTTGTCCCACTAGAATATCGGTATCATTACCAACATTATTTAGAAGATGATTAGCTTATAGGTAGAATAAAAGTAGAATTAGTCCTACAACGCCTATAGCTGAGTACAGAGGGTACTTTGTAATCTGAAGTATAATCATACCCCAAACCTTACTGCACACCCTTCTAGCCTTCTCTATGCCTGACATTTTTGCCTCCAAGTAATCAATTATGGTTTTTTGTTTTTGTTTTGCCATTGTTGTCCAATTTTCTCTGCACTACGCCCGACAGTATAACCACCAACACCAATCATTATAATATCTAGTAGTGAATTTTGCACAGACTCAGGAATGTTTGGTGCTGTAAATCCGAACCAATGTGCAACCATTAATGCGGCAAAGAGTAACATCATTATTGGACGCCAACTTCTTTGCAACCAAGTACCTTGTGCTTCTAATTGTATTACAGTAGCGGCGGCCTCTATTTCTTTAAGATCGCCTGTAATAATTTTATGCTGTAACTCAGCTTTAATTTTTTCTTTTTCTGCTTTAGATGTAATTACTTTATCTACAGTAGAGAATATTGATTTTGCTATGGGTGCAAGTAATGGTAACATTCTACCTCCTATATAACATTATTATAAAATAGATGCTCACCATATTCACATACAGGACGAACATCATATGACCATTTAGGTTTAACAGCTTTGGTATGATAATGAGTAGAGTTTTGTGTATTGTCTGCAATTTTACCAGATATAACAAGAAACGCTATGCCAAGCATTTTTATATAGATAGGATCAACCATACTTAACTCTTGCATTTTTTCTTTATTAGGATCACCTTCGTTCCAACAACTAAACTGCCACTCTTTTAAACAAACATCTTTATGAGTTTTGCCATACCATCTTCTTGCATTAACTCTGTTGTTGATAACATTAGCTACACCAATTTGTCCATCAGTATCACAGCCACGACACTCACCCCACATTGTCCGAGCCATTGTATCTAAATCTTCAAAGTTTACTTCAATCATATGATACCTAATATTTTTAATTCATAATAAATGAAAACACAAACACCTGCAATAGCTACTACACTAATTATTAAAGTTTTTCTTCTCTCTTGTGCATCTCTTATTTCTCTTAATTGTTTTTTTTTCTTAGCACGAACAGATGCGATTTCAGCTTGTAATCTCTCCCATTGTCCTGCCGATCCATAAAGCAAGAAGATTTCTCGCAATTCATTTCTCATATTTCTAAGTTCTTCTTTACGAAGATGTGCTTCTATAGCTTCAGCTTCCACACTACTAAACTTGCCAAATATACTACTACCTTTTTTCTCTGCTTTAATATCTAGGTTTGCTTCACCTATTGCCCATTTAGATATATACCCACTAAGACTAGATAAATCTTTACCTACTTTTACACCTTGCATAATAACAGAGTGTGCCGTCTTAACTGCGGCAAATGCTGAGATTGGATCTATCATTAGTGCAACCTTTGATATACAAAGTCATCAGTTTCAAATGAACACGACTCTATAAACTCTATAGCATCTTGTTTTGTATTGAAATAATTTGCTGATATAAGAACAGTATAAGATTTCTTTTTATTACGAATAACTTTGTAAGTTAGTTTTATATCTTCCATTGTAATAGACTCACTATAACAGTTACCATTACTCCTATAATAGTGGCTGACGAACCCCAGATCAATAGTTCCAACCTTTTAATACGATATTCTAACCCTTTGATTGCTGATTTAGTCATCTCTCTATACACGGCACATTCACGCTCGTGAGCTTCCATTTCAGAAGCTACAGCTTTTATTGTGCGAGTATCCATTTACGAGATGTCCAAGAAATATGCTTGTTGTTCTTCAGATATATTAGTCCATTTTGCTTTTACAGCTTTGACTCCGGTAGCATTAGACTTGGTAAAATTAAATTCATTAGCACCATTGTAGCTAGTTTTATACCCATCAGATAAAGATACATAGGTTTTACCATCTATTTCACCCCACCACCAAACTTGTTTTTGGTGCCACTCATTGTCAGTTTGTTTGTCTGTCCAATCTTCAGACGCTTTCATTGATTCAGGGTGTTTAATATCAATCATTTTTTCTGTTGTGTGATATAATTTCATTACATTCTCCTATGGTCTAAGTCTATGCCAACCATTATAGTTAGTATTAACAGTTGAACCTAAATTATAATAATAGTTATTACCATAGCCATATATTGTTCCATCAGATGTGCGAATATAATGCGACCAATATCCACTATAATAATGTCCCATTGATATAAAATCTTCTATTGCAATATCTGTATTACCTATGTAACTAGATCCTGATGATTCAGTATGATTCCAAGGCGACGGATATAAAAATGCACCATAAAAATTTGTAGCACTTGTTGTAGCTTGATAAAAATGTGCCGTAGAATGATATCCCCATAACCACAAACGACCTTGAGTATCTAAACCATACCACCCCGGAGCATTATACCCACTTGTTCTCATTGGAAAACAAGCCTTCAATGTTGTTGATGGAAATACTAGTGCAGTTTTACTAATAGTACCATCAGCACTTGAGTTAACTGTATAATGTTGATAAGTATCAAATGAAGCAGTAGAAGGTATGTTAACACCTGTAGTAGCTGTTGTATTGCCTTGTAATTGAGCACCATTAGAATTATATCCAACCATTCTAAAGCCGTTACCTGTGTTATTAGCTACTGTAAGTTGGTACATATCACCTGGCCCATCTGTAGTATTTGCATTACTTGAGTCTGAATTACCTAACCAAAGCACGGCAGAAGATGTTGATGGATTACCTGTTATCTGTACAGCACTAAAATTTTCTGATCCTCCAATTTGTTGAAAGGCTGATTGATTTGTTGTATTACCAATACCTAACTGACCATTGCCATTATAACCAATACCAAAAGTATCACCATTTGCTTGTATAACATACCCTTGTGCTGATACAGCAGAGTTGTAATATCCCATACAATGCAATTCAGCTTGTTCAACATTACTCACACCTGTTAATTGTGCAAAGGATTGACGGGAAGTACCACCACCTACACCATTTGTATCATTACCACAATGAAATAAATTACCACTTCCATCTACAACCCAAGTACAATATAAACCTGCGGATATCATTTTAACATTTGATATACCTGTAATTACTGTAGGTACACTTCTATTATTAGTTGTACCATCTCCTAATTGTCCTTGACCATTATGACCAAATGCCATAACTCTGCCGTCGTGTAAGATAACAAATACTCTTATTGTTGTACTCCATTGATAACCTCCATACCAATTTGGTACAATACAAGCAATTTCACAAGTAACACTATTGTTTGTTGCATCTGGCCCAAAGTATGGATTTTTAACCCATTGGTATCTATCTACTGTATCTCCTAATCCTAATTCACCACTACCATTCTCACCTGTTACAAACATATTGCCCTTGTTTGTTAATGCCCAAGAAGAACCACCTTTAGTCCACATACGAACAAAATATTCTCCACTCTTTAGTCCACCAAATTCCATAGACATTTTACTTTTTAGTACGACATTATCTACTGCACCATTACCTACAGGAGCGGCACTAAGATAGTTATACCCTCTCATTAATGGTTCGTAGTTACCATTTAAATAGCAAAGAGTAGGTGTATTTACATGCATATCGTTTCTTGCTCTTTTAACAGGGCCACATTCAGGATTGGGCATACCATCATAAGGAATCCAATCTGCACTTGCACCCGATTTACCATTGTATTCTGCTAACCAAGGTCTTTTACCATCTGTACCTGTATCAGAAGTAGCTTTAAATGTATTAGCATATAAAGGAACATTACTGCCTAAAATATCTACTTGATAAAATTCATCAGAGTTTGACCAATTAACTGATGAGCCACTAGCTTTTAAAACTTGTCCTGTTGTACCTATAGCAAGGCGTTGTTCGTTTGATCCGTCGTGTGTAAGTAAATCACCTGCAGTAGTTAATGTACCTGTACCCTGTGCCATTAAGTTCCAATGTGTACTATTGGAAGATGAAGGTGCACCTGCATTCGTTCCTGTCTTAGAAGTAGTATTTACATACACCCAAGATGAGCCAGAATGCTCTACAACATCATCTGCTTCGTATGTATTACTTGTGGAGAATGCACCTCTCCAAGTAAACTTTATTTTTCCTAAATCAACTGTTGCCATTTTTCTACCTCCTTTATGGCATATTTATTAGCAAATGTCCACTAGTGTCAATACTCATAAAAATTGAGCCTGTTGCAAAGAAATATGTATCATAGTCAGAAACCTTTAGATTCTCTGAACCTCCCACTAATGTATGCTCTTGAGTTGCTATAATTCTACCTGTTGAATCAGTAGTTCTTTTTAATCCAAAAAACTTACTAGCTATTGTAGAAATTGCACCAACCTGTGCATTAATTGCTTCTTTTGTACGAAGAGGTGTCATACCTTTCGTGTTTTCTGTACCTGCTTCTGCTTCAGATTGACTAGCAATAGCTAAGAAAATACCATCAGATCCGTCAGCACCTGCAGGGCCTGTTGCACCATCAGAACCTCTAGGTATAGTTAGATTTAGAACTCCTGTAGTAGCATCATATGTTGATGAGGCACTTGTACCTGCATCACCTGTAGCAACATTTACTGTTTGTACACCTTGTGCAGATTGAGCAATAACATTACCATTAGAATCAAAAGCTAAAGTTTTACTTGCTCTACTTGTTTTTGCAGGTAATGTAAGCGTTGCATCATCATCATAATCTAATAATTTTATAGAACGGCTATGTATTTTATCTTGATCGGCAAATATAGCTACTGCTTTATCTAACTCTGTATTTAGTGCAGTTACATCAAAAGCACCATTTACAGGAAAGTCTGTAGTTCTTTCTATTAATATATCTCTTAATACAATTATTTTTTGACCTGCAGTATGACCTGCACCAAATGTTATTGTAGCACCTGTACCAAACTCATATGCACTATCGCTTGACGAATTAGTAGCTGTAACTTTGTATTGTACATTCGTGGTAGGGTTTACATTGTATGTAGCTAAAGTGCCATCTACATATACTTTAAGATCAGCTATAGCAAAAAACTCAAAAGTAATAGTATAGGTTGTTTGACTAGCCGTAGCTGTAAACTCGTGTCTTGGGTTATTTTGACTAGATGCTATTGTCATTCTTGTATTCCAAACGCTAAATCATATAAATTTCTAATACCATCACCAATATAATGTAAATTACTTAATGGTAAAAGTCGCTTTATTGTATTGTGTTTTTCTTCTTCTGACAAGTCAGGGTCAGCAAAAATTCGTATAACATCATACAACGCTTGTGGGCCTGCACCTATTACTTCACCTATAGCGTCGTGTTCATCAGGATTTGCGAATCTAGGTTCAGCACCAATCAAAGGTCTAATACCTAATGGCGTATCAAATACACCTTCAGATATTGTTTCTAGTGAATAATTAACATCACCTAACAATGCAAGGGCACCAGATAATTCTACTGCTCTTACTACTTTTTCTGCTATAGGTTTGTTTTCATAATAATCTATATTTTTAAACATATCAGATAATGCACCAAAACCTACTAAGGCAAATAAACCTGTAATTGTGTGTGCTAATGGTTCTCTACCTTGTGCCATAGATAATAATACTTTTGTGTTTGCTCCCATTGCCCACGAATAAAATTGTGTTAAAAGTTGTATAGGCACGGCATTAAGTTTAATGCCAAATTGTGTTTTATCTATATTACCTGCACTTACAAATTGCATAAATTCTCTAAATAATTTATTTTCCCACAAATCATTTACTAATTGACTATTAATTCTTACAACACCACTCATCATATTTGGTTGATCAGCTGATGTAGGTGTTACAATTTGACGATCTGTATCTTGTCTTACAGCATTCATAAATCTTTCTCGTGCTGTAGTACCTCCAGATACTGTGTCCCATTTAGATACATTTGCTAGATATACAGGTTTAATATTTGGCCCTTGTGTAATAGTATCAAAAGGCATACGAGCAATAACAGATGCTGTTTCTTTGTCTATTCCATATGATAACATTCTTTCTTGACTTTTTTTGTCAAGTTTGCCTTTTGACCACGCTATAGAATCTTCAATAAATCTATGTAAAGATAATAATGATGTAAAAGTTTTTTGCCAATGTGTTATTGGTTGCAATCCATTTACTATAAAAAATATTTCTTGTGCTCTTTCTGCATATTGTCCTACATATTTATCTAACACACTACCACTTCGTGTTGAGTCTAATGCTATACCTCCATCAGCCACAAATTTATTAGTAGATACTGACGACAACTCAATAAATGGAGCATATCTTTCTATATCTTTGAGGTTTGCTCTTGAATAAGTATTAAGTACACCAAACAATGCTCGTGTTCCAACACCTTTATCCATTACAGTATCAAAGCCGTGTGCCATAAGAGGTCTTGCTGTTTCGGGAATTGCCGCTACACCACTTGAACCCATATATGCTAAGTTAATCATATTTTTCATTAACATTACGGATCTAGAAGTAAAAGATGCAGGATCTCCTGTAAAAAAAGTACCTAAAATTTTATCTTTTTCATCAATAAATGAGTTTAATATTGAATTTATTTCTGTATCTTTTGTGCCTGTTTTAATTAAATCTAATTCTAAATTGTTTAAATAATCTCGCATATGTGGATCACCATAGCGTTTAGTAAATTCTATTGCTCCACCCATTTTTTTTTGATACATCTTCATAAGATGATTAACATCTGTTTCAATAAAATCTATTATATCTTTTGGATCAATCGGCGATCTTTCTAATAAATGACGAGTACCTATTTTACCTCTACCCGTATATGTTTTATCCATTTGATTTATATTATCTATATCATTGAATGCTGATACTTCGTGTAACATACGACCATATTCCATCTCTACTTGTGCTCTTACAAGCAACTCTCTTTCTTGACTTAAATATGCAGTTTTAAAACTTTGTGATATTTTTTTACTTGCTAGTTCTTGAGGCGTAAGTATTCTGTATTCTTTGTGCAATCCTCTTCTAATAATTTTTGTTTTAATGTTTATATACTTTTGATCTAATTGATTTTTTGGTGTTAATTTTTCAAAAGTATTTCTAAGTATAGCTTTAAACTTTAATGGATTTGCTAATATTTTATCTCTACGAGGCATTAATGGTAAATAATCTTCAAGTATAGATGTGTCATTAGGTAATATTCTTATATCTTGTGTATGACTTTCTATATCTTTAGCTAATCTAATTTTTAATTTCTCTGCTCTTTTAATTTGTGCTTTTGTTTTTTTAATATTAGGATCATCTAAATATTGTGTAACATCATCTAATACAGGTCTAAGTCTTTCAATTATTGCACCTGTTGTATTTTGATTTGCAAACATACCAAGATTACTAGCTTCTTTTAGATATACACTAAAAAATTCATCAACAGCTGTAATAGCTTCTTTAACAGCTTCTTTTTGCTCCATTGTCATAGTTTCCATACGATTTGCATCAATCCTTGCTTCTCCTACTAATTCAAAAAATTCATCTTTAGACATATGTACTTTGCTTTTTTCTCTTTGACCTCTTATGTAATTAAGTGCTCTGTCTTTGGCACGGCGTACATCAATCGCCGCACCAGAAAATCTTTGTTGAAAGTTATTAGTAGTAGGATCAACTCCATAAAATTTATTATAGGCATTCTGCACACGATTAGATGCTTTCATATAATTAGCAAAATGAATATTTAACATATTAATCTGTACAGATTGTGGTGATGCTATACCCATTTTATTAAGATGTAGACGAGTAGCACCATTACCTGTCGTGCCATACAAATCTCTTGTTAATTTTGTTTTCATTTCATCTGATAAAGTTTTGCTTTTTACAACTGTTTCTAAACCACGGCGTAATGGACTTAATTTTTCTAAAGTTTTTAACACTCCATCATAATCAGTAACTGAGTATGCATTTGCAGGTCTTTTTATATAATCTACAGTCCATTGTGTAGCACGGCGTTGATGCTGTGCATTAGTTTCTCCCTTTTTCTTTGGCACATATACTTTTTCTGCTATTGCTCGTGTAACATTAAAATGAAACCAATCATCAACAGATTTAAAAAATTCAGGGATTGGTAAGTTTAATTCTTTAAATTGATCTATATGTAATTTTTTTGCAAATTGTGCTCTTGCTACTAATTCATCAAATAAAACTACTTTTGATTTTTCATTATATTCTGCTACTTTTGCAACAGATGTTATATCAAATGGTAATTTATCTTTAGGTGGGTTATTTAATTTATTTCTTATTTGTGCATCTGTATATATATTTGAAAAAGATTCAAATCGTTTATCAGGATCTTGTGAATTATTAAGAATCTTTGCTTGTACTTGTCCACTAGTTACATTAGTTTTTTTATTTTGATTGTAAAAATTACGATCAGTTTTACTTTTTGCATAAACAATACCTGACTCTAAATTTCGTGGGTCAAAATTAAATACCATATTATTAAGATTCATTTTATCTTCTGCTTCATCTTGTTTTTTAAAATATCGTGCAAACCATTTGTCTGTGTTTTTTGTTCCAAAGTTTTTAACTGTTGCTTCTTCTCCAAACCTTCCTCTAAATTTTGATAATGCACCAACTAATACACCACTAAAGAGTGCGGCATATCCTGCACTTTGATACATTTCTGACGGGGTAACAGTAGGATCAAGTGCTCTTCTTATTGCTTGGTTAGGTAATTCTAGCAATCCAACTTGTGCTCCTGCCTTTAATGAATTGTAAAAAAACCCTGCACCTTTAATCCAAAATATCGGCATATAATTTATAGGTTCAAATGCCTGAGCACCCAAACTTGATAAAAATGATGGGGTTCTACGCTCTTGTCTAATTCGTTTACGATCTATACGATCTTTTATTCTATTGTTCATTGCTTGATTATATGAACCAACAAAAGCGTGTGCAAAATCTTCATACCCTGTAATATCTTCAAAAGGATTAAATGATGGGTCGGCAGGTGGTAATTTTTCGTTTTCGTATAAAAGTCTATCTGCAAATGCTCCTGCAGTTGTTTCTAAAAAAAAAGCATCTTGCAGGTTCATTAATCCTGATTGTTCATCATTTAAAAATTGTGATACAGGACGAGTTTTGTATTTTATATCTTCTTGTAATTGACTTACATTATTACGAGTAAAATCAACCTTTTGTTTTTCTGTTGGTAATTGTGTTCGTATTTGTGGTGGTGAATTAAACATTATGGTATGTCTTTTGTATATTCATTAAAATATTTAAGAAAACCTGCTTCATCATTTGTTATATTTAAATCGTCTAAAATTTGATCAAATGCTTTTTGTCCATTTACTTCTACTTGGTATCTTGCTTCTTCACTTAATTCATTAATTAAAACACGAGTACGACTTTTTGCTGTATCAAATTTATATACTTCTTGTAATTCTTGTAGAGGTCTTAAATATAATGTTTCTCCGTTTTTTCTTAGTTCTCTAAAATCTTTGCCATCAAAATACTTAATTGTATATTCCATTTTTGCATAATCTCGTATTGGTGCTCTACCATCTGCCGTTACAGGTGTAACAAATAAAAATCCTTTTTTATATTTTGGAGGAGGGCCATCTCTTTCATCTTCTGCATTTTGATCAGACTCTAAAAATTTTTTATACATCATTGCTTCAATAAATTTAGTATCTCTTCTACCTGTATTAGGATTAATAACAGCAAAATTTTCTATTGGGTACATAACAACATCAGCTAATTCATTGTCTTTTACACGATCTATTAATGTTGCTACTTCTCCTTTAGTTTTACCTGCTGTATTAAGTTCACTTATACCTATTATACCCTTTTGAGCTAAATTTTGTATTATAAGGTCTGCATCTTCTGTAACATCACCTTTATCTAAATCTAAAAAATGTATGTTATTTATAATTCTATTTCGCAAATATTTTTCTATAGAAGGATCTATACTTTGAAACTTATTTCCATAGAACCAATTTGATGGACTAAGTGAAAACAAACCATATTCAAAATTATCTTCTACAGCATTCCGTATTCCTTTTTCTAAATCATCTATTTTTTGTTTAGTTTTTGCAGGATTACGAATTTGATCTCTTTCTATTGCTTCAAACTCTGATATATTTGCCAAATCAGCATCTTCTAAAGGTCGTGAAATATAAATACTATTTAAATGTTGTAAATATTTTTCTGTTGTTGGTGATAAATCTAAATGATGAACATTAAAAGTTTTACCATATTGATTAGCAACTGTAAGTCTTAACAAGTCATTTAAAAATTTTGTATCTTTACTAAAGATTTTATTTTCCATAGCTGTTTTCATTTTACCAGAAGCAAATTGATGAAGAATAGGTATAGAATAGTGTGATACATTATTAGCATCAAATTCATCTCCTTCTGTAATTTTATAAATTGGATTAGCTTTAAATATAGCAAAAGCACCTTTTCTTTTTTTAGGATCTGTACTACTCATTAACTCTGTTGTTAATCCAATATACTCTATATTTGTGTTACCCTTTTGTGGGTCTGCCCCACTTACAAATTCAGCAAGTCGTGATAACTTAGTTTTTGTAGAATCTTCAGATGTTTCAGTATTAAGCATTGATATCCTACGATTAATAGCTGTTCTTATTCTACTACGACTTGCACTATTTAATTTAAAACTATTATTAAATTGATCTAAAGTAATAGTAACATCAGGTTTTTCAATATTACCTTTTCTACTAAATAATGTTACATCTCCTACACCATCTACCAATCCTTTTAACATTTCAAGATTGTGTAAACTTATTGCTTGTCCTGTTTCTGTTTGATCTGCTATAGATAAACCGGGCATAAATTTACCATACTTTTCATAAAAGTTAATAGTGTCTTGAATTGATGCTACATTTCGTTGATGATTAATACGAGCACTACTACTTGTTTTTTGCCAATCTATACCTGCATCTTCTATTTCTTGTAGTGCATATTTTGCTGTATCAATTTTATTATTGTTTAGATTGCTAAAAACACCTTCTGAAAAAGTTTCCCAATATTCTTCATAGTCTTTATTCTTTAACATTTCTTGTTCTTGGAAATATGAGTTTTCTATACTTGCAAGGTTCTGAGTATATATGTCATCAAAATCTCCTTGCATTAAATTATAATATTTTTGAGGCACACTCTCTTTAATTGTATCTAATACAGGTTGCATTTGTGCTATAAACTCTTCAGGATTATTTCCAAACTCTGATTGCACTCGCCTTTTAATTGCACTTGCTTGTTGTTTAAGACTTCTATTTATTTCTTGTTTAGCTTTTAAACTAACAAATTTGTCATACTGATCTCTATTTTCTTCAAAGAAAAACATTTTGTTTTTCATTGGTTTAGGTCTTTCTACAGTATATGTATTACCTTCTTCATCAGTTTTTTCTATGGTTTCAAAATCAACAGTAAAATTTTCTATATCTTTTTTTGTTTTAAATTTTTCAGCTGTTCGGCCTATTGTTTCTAATCCTTTAAATAGTTGTTCATTTGCTTCCTTTTGTTCTTGTTGTGCAACTTGTAATGCTTGTGATATTTTTGCTTGTCCAAATGGTTGTTGGACAGCTATTTGTGAAGCAAAATTTGTTTTTGGTTTATATCGTTCTGCCATATCTATATATGTCTAAAGTTTATATTTAACTTATCATATAATACCTTATACAAATTATTTTGTACAACTACAGCACTTGGATATTTGTTTATTACTTCTTGTGCAATAACACCCTGATAACGATTGCTGTTACCAATATAATTAAAGTTATATATATTTAATCCTGTATTTAAATCGGTTTTTACAAATTCTATGTTTTCTTTTAAGCGTATATCAGACCAAGTACCTGTCTTGGAAAATTGATAGGCGTCCATACCAAAACTTGCAACCTCACCTATTGCTTCACCTGCCTGTCCTATAAGTCTAGTTCTTCTTGCGGCAAGTTTAGCACTACCTTCTATTTGGGCGGCCTGACCTTCCATTATAGATTGCCTTGCACCAAACATTGCATTTTGTGCCCTTTCAATTCCTTGTAATCTTGCATTTCTTAAATCTTTACTAAGTAATCTGTCGTTTTCTTTTAAGAATGCTCCATAACTAGGAGAGTTGATATCTAAACCTGATGAAGCAAAAGCGGCAATATTCTTTTTTCTTTTTTTATTTGCATCATCTTTAAGTGCATTCATTTGTTGTTCCATAGCAAGAACTTCTGATTTGGCTCTTTCTTCATACATTCTTTGTCTTTCTTGAGCCATTCTCATTTCCATATCCATTTGTGCTTTTATGTAATCACTTTCATTACTAAATAAACTACCAAAGAATCCTAAAACAGCACCACACATTAGTAATATACCTCCGAAGTTATTGCTACAATTCTCATAGGAACAGGAACAGATTGTGTTATAGAAACATTAGGTGTTTGTGTATATCCTAAAGTATGAATATCTTTTTTTCCTGTAAAGCCTACCATTTGTAATCCGTTATCATTAAGCAATACATCATTTCCATTTACTTGTAAATTATAGGTTTTAGATAATTCTAATATAGTTTTTCCTATCTTTCTTGGCAAACCATATGTTGAGCCTATACCTCTAATTGGCTGTACAGAATCTATAGGTAATGTTTCTATTTCTACTGTGTAGTTTAATCCTATATCACAAGCACTTGCAGGTAGTTGAAACTGTGCTACACCATTTGTATCAACAGTAGATGAGCCATAGTATCGTATATCATCATCTTCATTAGAGCCTGATGTAGCGTGTACAATTTTACCTCGTAAATCAGGATCAGCATTTAATCCTGTAAAT
>CEOW01081249.1_pt1 | contig 20049 bp, 24 predicted proteins | sample 530621 | NCBI WGS metagenome assembly CEOW01 (sample SAMEA2620734, study PRJEB7988) | marine metagenome | isolation source: saline water (ENVO:00002010), including | reverse complement strand
AACTTGTAATCGCACAGAGTAATGCACAGTGGCGTAGAGAAATTGCCACTGCTGATACTGCTGCAGTTAATCGTGCTAATGAATTAAACGCTGCGGCTGTATTAGATATCAGTAAAACTGCTTACGATAATCTGTGGAATTATTATGCTGATACTATGGAATGGGCATGGACATCTGCTGAAGCTAGCTTAGATAGAATTAATGCTTTGGCAATTGCAGAATTAGATGCAAAGACACGTAGCACAATTGCAGGTGAGCAAGGAAAAACTGCAGCAGGTAATGCCATAGGTAGTTTGATTGGTACATTAGGTAGTGCATTTATCATGAGTGGTTTCTGTTGGGTAGCACGTGAAGTGTATGGAAAAGACAATGCACAATGGTTTGTGTTTAGAACGTGGTTAAAGTTTGATGCACCTAAATGGTTTGAAAAGCTGTACATGCGTTATGGTAAACAATACGCTTGCGTAATAAGATACGTACCGCCTCTCAAGTGGATTACCAAACAGTTTATGGATTTTATTATAGAAGGTAAAAGAAAGAAACACAATGTCCAGACAGTATAATCCTGCTATACCAACATATAATAGGCTTAATGCACAGATTGCTAACAAGTCTAGGTCACAAAAGAGTGAGACTAAATCTGGTGGATTGCTTAGTCCAAGAGAAGATAAAGTTAAATTAGGTATGGATGAAGATATTAACCAGCCTATCACTCGTGTAATGGAACATATGATGGCTATACGTAAATATAAGGCTGATAAAAATGCTTAATATGGAACCCTCTTTTGATGCACCTATTCCCGGCATGTCTCTAACACATGAGTTGGGTGGTAGACCTTGGCAAACACCACCTCAGTTTCCTTCTGTAGATGAGGCTATTCAATATTATATGGAAGCTATGTCAAGTGATGATTTTATTGACCAGCTTATTGACATTATTGAAATGGGTGTTCCATTAGCAGATATAGCAAACACAATGCAGCTTGCTAGTGTAATGGACGGACTACACACAGTAGATGTAGGTACATTAGTATCACCTGTATTAATTGAAATGATGGCATTTCTAGCAGAAAGTGCTGGCGTTGAATATGATATTCAAGCTAAGAGCGACAAAAAAGATAAGATATCTGATGCAAAGATGGCTAAGATAATTCAGAAGTTAGAGCTTGCTACAGCAGAAAATAAACCAGAAACAGAAGAAAATGTAAAAGAGGTAGCTGAAGAGGCTATCACAGGCTTAATGTCACGGAGACAATAATGGGTTTTGGAACAGGTTTTGCTACAGGTTTAGCTACTAGCATTGATAGAATGCTGCAAATGGATATCCAGCGCAATATGGACAGGATGTCTAAGGCTGATACCTATCTAGCATCTCGCTATGAGCAAACTCAAAAAGCAGAGTTAGCAGAGAAAAAGAAGAAAAAAGAAGTTGATGATAAGTTGCTAGAAGAGTATGCCGAACTTAAAGAGTTGTTAGGCGATGACAGAAGAGCATTATCTGCCATTGAAAATAAAGGTGGTACATACAGCGCACTTACACGTGCTTTACAAGATTTTAGAGAGCAATCTGAAAGAGGCATTGACCTTAACAAATACTTTACCGTGGCTGAATCTCAAAACCCAGAAAGTCTTACTGTAGATAGAGAGTTCCTTTTAAATAGATATGGTTATATGATTGAAGCTCAAGCTAAACCTACCTTGCCAGAGCATATGAGGGGTAGCACAGGTATGATGAAGGCTTTGTTTGGTCCTAATTTACGTGGGCAAGATGACTTTCCTGAATATAAAAGTCTTATTTCAGATGACCTTACTACAAGAGTAACTGATGATGTTACTATTCCTAAAGGCACAATAAATTATGAAGCGGGTCATAAGGCAATGACATTTGCCAAGCAAATGGAAGATAGATTTACTAGCTTTGATGAAGGGTATACTAGACTTCAACAGCAAATAGAGGCTGCGGAAACACCAGAAGACAGAACTAAGCTGGAAACAGAATTGGCTAATCTGATTAATCTGGAAACAAAAATTAAACGAATGCAAGCAAAAAAAGATGGTACAGATACAGTAGAGTCTGTATTTAAAGACCCATTGAAAGCACAGAACCTGATAAAGAAAGTATACGATAGGTTTACTGAACCGTACTATGAGACAGACCTTGAGAATAATATTCGTAATGCATTAGAGGGGACTGAAGCACAAACCTTTGAAGCATTGTTTGATGCACAGGAAGATATCAGAGCAACTTATACAACAGGTGAAGGTGCAGATGCATTTATTGACCCGCTGTTAGATAGGCTTCTAAAACAGGAAAAAGAAAGAGTACAGGGGCAGGTAAACGGGTATATAACAGGTAAAGTATTTGACTTTAAGGAAAAGCAACGTGCAATGCCCGGTGCAAGTGATGCACAAGTTGTGCAGACAATGGACAAGTTTGATATAACCACCGCAGCCGAAGCAAATAATAAGATGAAAAAGGGTATATATAAGCCCGGAACAGTTATTCAGTATGAAGATGCTGATGGTAACATTAGGGTAGTTGTATGGACAGGAACTAAACCTCTTCCCGGAAACTTCTAATGCAAAAAGATTTTATGGACATACTACAAGGTGGGTCTACTTCTTCCTCACCTTCATTCTCTATGCCTACATCTCCTATGCAGGACGATGAGGATACAAAAGATTTTATGTCTATTCTTGACTCTGCTCCTGTTGTAGATAGGGCAGAGGTTGAAGTACAAGCTATAACAGATATACCTGAAGCTGTACCCGAAGTAGAAGAAGAACCTGAACTGACACAAGAAGAGTTGCAGTTCTATTATCAAAGTGAGTACGCTGACCTGTTTGATGAGGATGGTCAGCTTACTGATGTGCCACGTGCTGTTGAACTAGGTATTATAGATGACCCAGATAATCCGGGTTACAAAGTTCAAAAGGATGGTGGCATTATACCTACCCCACCTACTCGTCAAATAATCTTTAATGATATAGGAAAAAGAATGGATGCGGAGCGTAGCAATATGCTCACGCAAATGTCTCGTCTTGAGCGTAGTAAGTTTGAGAGAGAAGAATCTCGCAAAACTATCTTAGAAGCTGCTGAAGAAAAGGGCATGGCTGAAGATGATTTTATTGAGCAAGTTCTTATACCAAGCATAGACCCAGAGGAGTCACCTTACTTACGTAAGTTCTTTGACTATACAGGTGCATCAGGATTTAATATACTTAACTCCGTAGGTACAGGCTTAGATGTTACTGCTGGTGGATTTAAAGATGCTATGCAAGCAATTGCAGAAACCATGCAAGATAATATGCCAGACGTATACGATGCTATGAATGTAGCTTTAGTAGGTGCAAAACAAACTCCTGAACAATTTGCTGAGAGTGCAGGAGATGAGGCATTTAACTTTCTTACATTTGTAGATACAATACCTGCTATGGGTATAATTGCAAGACCTTTAGCTGGTGCTACAAAGGCACAAAAAGAAAGCATTAAAGCCACTGAACAGTTAAATAAAGCTATTGAGGTGCAGAAAAAAGCTACCACTAAAGAAGCTAAAGCAATTGCAGGTAAAAAGGTCAAAGCTGCACGTGAAAACCTTGATGCTGCAGTTGCGAAGGAAATGGCTGACCGTGATGCACGTGATATCAAGGCACAAATTAAAGCTGACAAGAAGTGGAATAGAAAACTAAACGTCAATAAAGCACGTAACATGACTGCCATTGAGGAGACAGAGAGAGCAGCAGAAGCTGCACGTGTAGCTGAAGGTAATCGTGATATTGCAGAGGATATGATACGTGCTTTTGAAGATGAGACAGGTGAGATTATATCTCTAACAGATGACGCAGGTAGACTACGTATAGACCCAGACAAAGCACGTGCTGTAGGCCAAAAGAAAACAGAGGATATACTGTCGGCTGAAAGAAAAGGCATGACAGGTGGTGCTGATGTTACTGTAAATGATTTAGCTGCTCTTGCAACAGGCAAAGACTCTCTAGTAGTTGGCATTGTAGACCCAGCTAAGTTTGACGGTATTGTAGCTGCTGCTGCTGACCTAAAGAAAGCCAACCCAGATGCGTTTAAACCAAGAGTGTGGGAGTATGGTCCACGTAAAGGAAAAGAATATACTGTAATTGATAATCTGTTTGATTTGACAGTCAACAAAGACTTACTGGCTGGCGATGAACTGCTTGACATGTTAAACAAATACGGTGTGTCATATGAAGATTATGTTCTTGCTATTGTAGGTTCAGGTTCTACCGCAGGTAAAGTGTTAAATAAGCTTTCACAAATTAAACGTGCAAGACCGGGTAATGAATTAGACGCTGCGAAAGAAGCAGCTACCGCACAGGCTCAAACTGCTATTCGTAAAACTGTAATGCGTATAGAAAATATACGTAGAGGGGGCATGGTTTCACAGCTTGCTACTGCTGCACGTAACTTAACATCTGCAGGTATACGTGCGCCACTAGAAGGTATTGGTAACGTAATGGACAATGCCCTGTGGAGTCTATCTAACGAAGGTATACTTGCCGCAGGTAAGCAGCTTAACCCTCTGTCTGCCGGGTTTAAAGATAGCTTTAGGTCATTAAGATATATGTTTGGACCTGAGTACGCTACAGCTACACGAGAGTATGTAGATTTTATCTTACAGCAACCTGAAATTGCAAAACAAGCAGACTTATTATTTAACAACATTAATGAAATTCAAAGGCTGACAGGTAGAGGCGAAGCTAAAACAGCGTTTGGTAAATATGTATTAGACCCGGTGTTGTCTACAGCAGAAGATGGGGTTATGTTTCTTAATGGGCCAAACCGTTGGCAGGAACATCTGATAAGACGGGGTGCTTTCTTCGGTGAATTAGAACGGTTGGTTAGGCGTGAGTACAAGGTAGATTTTATTGAGGCATTAAACAACGGTAAGATTCGTGACTTTATGAATGATGCAAGTTCTGTGCGTCCAGAAGGTGCAAGGTCATTTATAAACATAGTAGAAGAGGCCACCCAAAAAGCCCTAGATATTACTTATGCAAAACAACCTGACGTTTTATTATTTAGAAACTGGTCACAGTTTATTGTTCGTAATGGACTGACTGTAGTATTACCTTTTCCTCGCTTTATGTTTAACAGCTTAGAGTTAATGGGTCAGTATATGGGCGGGGCATCACTTCCTTTGTCACGCAAGCTGGCAAGCATTGTTACCAAAGGACGTATGGGAAAAGGAAAGTTGTCTATGAAAGATAGACAGCGTATATCTCGTAACCTTGTAGGCATGGGTGCATCTGCACCACTACTGCCAGCAGCAATAGGTGCTGCATTGGATGACGATGCAGCTAATCAGGAACAGATAGGTGATGACTTACTATCAATAGGTATATTTGGTGCTGCTTATCAGTATAGAATGATGCCTGATGCTCCTGCAGATTATAAGTTTATGACTGCTGATGATGGTAATGTTATTGATACAACCACACAATATCCTATGAGGCAGTTTTTATATATAGGTGAAGCAACCAAGCGTTTACAAGAAGGCACATTTGATGAGTTTTTTGATAGTAAAGAGTTTAACGAAACTTTCTTAGGTACAAATATACGCACAGGTGTAGGTGCTGGCATTAGCCGTGAGATATTAGATATTGTTGCAGGTAGTGATATTACCCTTGCTGAAAGAGGTGCTAAAGGTTTTGGTAGACTAATAGGAAATTACCTATCTTCTTGGGCTGTGCCTTTTGCACAGATTATAGAGGCACAACGTGCTACAGGGGGAAGAGGGTTAGAGTATAAAGATGTTGCTGAAGACCCAACCCTTAATGCATGGAGTTCGTTTAAGCATGAGATAAACAGGCCATTTAAACAGCGTGGCTTTACAATTTCTCCTGAAGAAGAAGCTAAGTTACCACCACGTGAGTTCTTGTTTAAAGAGGATGCAAAACGTGTGTATCCATTTGCCCGTGTAATTGGTGGGCTGTCTTTCAGTGAGGCTGACTCAGCAGAAGGTGAATACATCAAAAAGCTAGGTCTGTCTGAGTTTATGCTGGGAAGTAACTCTCGTGTGCCTAGCATTCGTAGGTTTGAGAATCAAGTATTACGGGAAGCCATACCCGAAATTGTATCTGCAGCACGTACACAAGAAAAGAAATATCGTACACAATATAAGTTTGCCAGAGATGCTGTGAAGAAAAAGTATACAGAAGAAGAGTTTGTGTTACAGAATGTCAAGCCTCTAATTACTAAACAGATAGGTAAGATAAAGCGTGACATAACAGAACAAAAAAAGCTGTCTGCTAAAGCACCTGCTTACACATCAGCATTGATAAAGTTTAGAAGATTACCACCCGACATACGTACACAGGCTATATCACAGTTTGTACTGCAAAAGAATAAAGAACCTGATGTAGCAAACATCAATGACTTTGAAGACCTAGAGTCACTACATAAAATTGGTAAAGTATTACTAAGAAAGCAAGGGGGCCGTTAAGCCCCCAAGTTTTTATCCACGTAGTATAGGAACAGTAGATATCCTATCCATATTAATCCGAGTTCAACCATATCCATACATCTCCCGGTCCTGTACGTATGCACTCGCATACAGTGTTAATAACAGCCATGCTAAATACATAGCCTAGCCACATAGTTATGACACCTAATATAAGATACATAAGTATCCTACCTATTATCTCCATCACCCCCAAGTGTGCCTCGCTTACTTCGTCCTGACAATTTAGAGTAATTCTCACTAGCAATATCAGAAAGATTGATACCCAAGTCATTTGCCAGATTAGCGCAGTACCATAGAACATCACCAATCTCCGCTGCTATTTCAAGTTTCTTTACTTCAAATGCTTCCTTGTCAGCACCATCCCTGATAAACTTCTTTACCTTGTTAGCAACCTCACCTGCTTCACCAGCCAAACCAAGCGCAGGATAAAGTATCCTGTGCGTGGCTGGATAGATGGCAAACTCAATCGACTTACGTTGATATTCATTCATCTCCATGTCTTTGTACTTCTCCTTCATCCATGCTTTAGCTTGCGTTTCTAAGTCCATCTGTTTTGTCCTTAAATGCTTTGATTACATCCGATGAGAACAGCTTCTGCAGGTTAAGTAAATACATACGTGCTGCATTATTATCTCCACCCGAAACTGATTTCTTATGGTCTAGCTTATCAATGATACGCTTCAAACTTTTTGTATCAAAAACCAGTGTAGCAAACGTATCCTCTCCGATACACAAGTTATGAAACCAATAATCTGATTCAGTGGCATTGATACCACTAGGCTTGCCATAGCACTCATACTCAATAGCAATGTTTCCAGTTCGTTGCCATACATCTCGTTCTGATTTCACCTCTATCTTCTTGTTCTGTAGCATGTCAGCTACCATTTGTTCACGTACCTCACCATACTGTAGGTCAAGGTCAAACTTCTTGCGGTCTTGTGTACTAGGTTTCATTGTCATCTGTTTTCTCCTCTGTCTGTTCAAGTGGGAAATACTTTGTTAGTATCTCTAACTTATCATGATAAGCAGCAGCTTTGTCAAGCTCTAAGTCTATAGTTTCTATAACATCAGAGTGTTCTCCAATGCCTACAGTTTGATTCATATACACCTCTATATTAGCAAGATGTTTATTCACACCACCAAGTAAATAAGAACGTGTTGCGTTTATCATAACATTTTTTATACTCATGTTTTCTCCTTTCTAAATCTGTGCTTAAAGAACACTATTAAATTAAGCGTGGTGTTTACTGTAATCATCACGAGTATCCACCACTGCCACCACAATAGGTCTAATCCACTACACTCTATCATTATGCGGCTGTTAAGTCAACTACTTCACATACCCCTGCAGTACAGGCTAACTCACGCCCACCTGATGTAGTGTCTTCCTTCTCAAACTCTTGCAATGCAGACCAATCAATTGATATAGGCATCTGTGCCTTCATCTCTTCGTACTCTTCTTTAGTACAGTCTTGATAGGGTGCTTGCTTATATGTATGCTCACTGAACGGCAGGAAGCTGATGCCTGAGACTTCATCAAAGTGTTCATACACCCATGAGCCTACATCCATCCACTCTTCTTCTTTCACAGAGATTGTTACGGATGGCTTGTGTTCACACCAGTAACGCTGATACATAAGCCACAACTCAAGCTGTTCAATAGCCGACATAGTTGTTCTGTGTACGGCATTGGAAGGTGACTTCATTGGGAAGCTAAACACCGTTGTGCTGTCTGGCTTCATGACATCTGGCTCTGCTGGAATACCTTGTGCTACCATGAACTGTGTCAATGGGTCTTTGTTATCACCACGAACAGTACGAATGTAGTATGGGTTGTGACGAGCATGGATACCTGATGCACTATCTACCAACTGCGACACTGTGCCTGATGGCTTAACGCATGTAATAGCTGTGGACTGTGGTATCTTTAGCTGCTTTGCCATAGCTTTGTTAGCGTCAATAGCAACATCACGTAATGCCTCAAGTGTCTGTCCAATGTTCATACCAAGATGAGCAGACTTACCTGCTGTTAATTGGTTATCCATGATACCTGTAAGAGATACACCAAGCAGACGTTCTTCCTCTGTGTTCTTCTTCCATATACTACGCAGGTATTTAAAGTCAGTCAGAGTAGATTGAAACGTGCCTAGTATTGTAGCCAAGCGTACCTTCTCTGTTAGTGTCTGCTGCGTATCTGTTTCACGTACAACAACCTCAGATAAGTTACAGAACTGATATGGACGTAATATAATTTCACTACAGGGGTTACATCCGAAATCTTGTTCCGCATCTCTACGTCCATTCTTAGCTGCTTGCACTTGTGCAGACTTGCGATTGAATATACCACGCTCACCTGACTTACTTTCGTACAGTGAAAGCCACTCACGCATGAATGTACCCATCTGCGGCTTACCTTTGTAGGCAACGCTGTTGTTTGCAAGCGCACGTTGTCCTTCGTTTTCCCACCACATACCTGCTTTTGCATGACTCATTTGGTCATCGTTCAGGTTGGACAGGCTGATGAGTGCGCTGCGTCTGACCCCACCGACAACTACAACCTCACCAATCTTACACATGATGTCGTGACACTCAATGGGGAATAGTCTACGACCTGCTGCACCTTTAAACTTCTCAATGATAAACTCAAACAGTTCTTCCAGCGGGGCTGGGCCACTGGCTCTACCACCAAAGGTCTTTAACCTTGCACCTGCAGGACGTACTTCAGATACATCCCACTTTGGTATTTGCCCTGCGTACAGGAGAGAGATGAGTTCACGCAGTGATTTGGCCCAGCCCGGACGTGAATCGCCAACAATGATGACCGTACCTGTGTGATGCATGTCTTCGTTGACGATTGGTAGCTTCTCAATGTTGTGACGTTCAACAGAGAAGCCTACACCTGTGCCACACATGAGTATGTACATTGTTTCATCAAACGCACGTGGGCTATCCACGGGTACGTATGAGCAATTGTATCCACCTACATGGCAACGGTCTAGTGCAGGACCAGATGTCATCAAGGCTCTCATGCTTGGCATAATATGTTGGTCAAGAACAGCAGTCTCTAACTCTGCTCTCAGTTCATCAGACAGTTTGTAGTTATGCTTAGTGAGCAGATGTCTAGTAAGATAATCGAAGTATCGTGCGACTGTTTCAGTCCATGTCTCTCTTCTTTGTTCATCTTCTTTCCATCTCGCATAACGAGACAGAGCAATAAAGTTCTGATAGTCTGTAGGTAAATGGTTACTTAGCATAGGGTTACTCCTGTATATATTTAATATTCTTTATCGTTGCTCCGTCAATGTCATAAAAGTATTCACGGATACCTTCTTCTATTTCCTCGCCTACATTTTCATCTGCAGGTACAGGATATTCATCTGGGTCTACATCAATAGTCATGAAGACTTTAACTCTCATCATCGTAGCAGCCCTCGACTTCTGTAATCAACTTGTCAAGATACCAACTGGCTTTCTTCAAGTCTTCTGTACCATTCTTGTAACGGTAACGCCATAGGTACTTCATGATGTTGCCCTGTAGATAAAACTCAAAGCCCTCACCTAATGCAGCAGCAATAGCGTCAATACACTCAACACCTGCTTCATTGTAGTGTGGTGGACTGTTGACCATATCAACACCAGCGTATGCTTCCTTCGCATCTCGTTCAATCTTTTCCATAATATTCTTATAGCTTGTCATTATGCACTCCCTTTTGTTTTGGTTCCAAAGTCAATCGTAACTACGTTGTCTTCTCTATCAATAACTCGTGACTCTGATTCTACCTCAAAAGTATACTCTCCGTCAACATTTTCCATAACATAATCATGTACTCTATCACGTAGTTCTTCGTCACGTTCCATTATAGGTACTGTCGATGCTAACATTTTACAGAAATGCATAACCTGATTATAATCTTCGTCAGGTAAATTATTAGACGGTTGTGTAATGATAGATAAATCTATATCGCCATTCCATGACCCGTCTCTATCTTTAAAAGGTCTTACTCTTATCAAGAAGTCTTCAGACCTCATTTTCATCTCATTTTCGTCCATGCTATCTGCTCCTTTTCACTTTAGTTCCCGTAAACTTAATAAACTTAGGATGTTTGTTCTTGCCTTTTTCTTTCAGCCAATCCTCTGGAATGATGCGGTCATAATAATTAAATCCGTACTTAATACACCACTCAGCATATGAGGACTTAGCACCCTTACGTAGCTTACGTCTGCTGTTTTCAAACACAAACCGTATATCTAACTTAGGATGCTGCTTCTTAATTGCAAGGTGTTTACGTCTGTCAGCAGCAGTAAACATGCCCTTAGTTTCAATGATGATACCATTAAACAGCACAAAGTCTGGTGTATATGTACGATAGGCAAGGTCTTCCCATTCTATCTTGATATACTCGTAATCATATTTAACCTTTAACTCTTTGAGTGACTCTGCAATCTTGAGTTCAAGGCCGCTACGATACCCATACTTTCGTGCTGCTTTAAATTGTTTGAAGTTAGGTGGCATTACCGTAGGTTTCTCCACGTAAGGCCACTATATCCCATAGCTTTCATTTCTTCACGTATCATAGCGTCTGCTTCGTTACGTGCTTCAATGGCCGCTCTCAGACCAGCAGTGCGTTTCTCACGATACTCTTTACGTAGTTCTACGAGATGTGCTTCTGCTTCTTTAATCTGGTCTAATAGTTCCTGTAATTCATCCTGCATTTCTATACTCCTTTCTTAGTTCAATGTAAGATACAATCTTAGGGTCTTTTGCTTTGGACTTAACGGCAGGTAGTTCTACCATCTTAGGCCAGCAAGCATGTTTGTATGAACAGAACGTGCAGTTCTTATTCAATACAAGGTTGCCTGTCTCTTTACCGTTGAAGGTTTCTTTCTCAGGCTCAAAGCATCTGACTAACTCATCTCCCATAGCACGAGAGATGTTGTCTTCAATGTTCTGTACCTCTTTGTCTACGTCTAATCCTGTAGCAGGTACATACTTGAAGTCTCCGTTAGCTTTGTTGACAACCCACCAGCCACCAGCTTTCTTGCCAGCAGCCTTGGCATACCCGGCTAACTGCCCGACATACCCAAACGTGTCTCCCTCAGATAAGGTATCATATGAGTCGAACTTGTGGATGTATGACCAGTTTGAAGCTGACTTAATATCATCCACTGCATCCCGAATGACAATATCATATGAGCCGCTAACAGAAGTATCAGACAACTCAAGAGTAACCTTTTCAGTGTCTTCATATTCTACTCCTGCCTCCTTTAACAGTCCTTTGAAGACAGCCTCAACGATGTCTCCAAGCATCATGTTCATGACGAATGTGGTTGGCTTGGGTAACGCAGTCTCTGGCTTGTTACGTTCAAACCAAAGTTGGCAAGAGGGTCTGCCTACATTAGACATACGTAGGCGAAACCCATCTCGCTTGTTACCCCCGCCAAACTGACGTTGCAGTGCATCTGATACATCTTGCGCTACTTGCTTGATAGTATCAGGTGACATGGTAGTGTCGCCATTAGCAGCTTTCTCCATGTACTGATGCAACGCCAACTCAGCAGGATGGTTCATCACGCAACCTCTTCGTCTTCAAATTCGATGTCAACAATATCGTCAACACCCTCGATATCCTCACCCTCTTGCATGGCCTTCTCTGACCATGAGTTGATGATGTACTCATTGTAGTTTTGTACCCATGACATGAAGTCACCAAAGTTGGTCTGCTCCACATCACCAAGTTCAAGTGTCTTGGTTAGGTCCAGAGATACTATAGGAAGGTAGAAGCTATTGCCATTAGGCAGCTTACGTTCTTCCGTATTACCAGTAATGCTATGCTGTACTGGCAGACGCTTCATCTTGCTCAACTTGTTAAACACAGTGCCTACATCCTTAAATGCGTCACGGTTCTCAATCTCCCAGATGAAAGCGGTATCGGCTACATCCACCGCTTTACCGTTTTCGTCTACTGCATCGTGCAGTTCTACCGTGCCAAGCATTACTCGTACACGTTTAATCTGCTTGATGAGTTCCTGTGTCTTCTCAGGCAGTGACTTGAAGTCCTGAATGTAACCTGCTGGCTTACCACAGTTGAAGCCCCCATCGTTATCTTTCAGGTCAATATTAAGGTTATCTGCCATCACAGTCTTAACGTAACGGTTTGGCTTATCACCTGAACCCTTAATAAAACGCTTGTACATGAAGCGTTGCAAGTATGGGCGTATTGTTACTGACGTAGCGTAGTAAGTTGGCCCATCAGGGATATCCAATTTATATGTACCCCCTTTCACAAGGATACGGTCATTACCTAAGATAGGCGAATGGTTAATGCGAAGACGAGCAAGTGTGCTTGCCTTCTCTTTTGTGTTACCACCCTCTGCTGCAATGCCCATAGCTTTAGCCATCTCAGCATAGTTATTGGTATCAATAGTAGTGATTTGTGTTGTCATATAATTACTCCTTTCCTCGAAGTACAGTTGAAAGTTTGATAGTTATATCAGCTTACGTCTTTCGTGTCAAGCCAATTATCACCAATTTTTGCTTCTAATAACAGTGGTACATTAAATACGCATCCCCACCGTAATTGGATGAGTTCTGGTAAAACTCTGTTTGTTTCATTGATGACTTCAATTACACTCCTTTCTTCATCTGGATGTACATCAATGACAATACTATCATGCACTGTATTTACTATACATGATTTCATATCAGATAGCAACCTCTCAATGTGCAATAATGCAACAGGTACAATGTCTGCTGTAGCAAATGACTGCACGGGATAGTTCTTTATCTGTGTAAAGCTAGAGACTCTGCCACGAGCATTACGTGTGACATCAGGGAAAGCAAACTCTCTGCCTGATGGCGTGGTAATCTTACGTGTAGTTAGAGCTTCTTTAGCCAATCGGGTATGCCAAAGCCCAATTCCTTGGTACTTTTCTGTGAAGTGTTCGTAGTACGCTGCTTCTTCAGGTGTGCGTCCGAACCCTGTTGCCCCGTAAAGGGGCGCAAAGGTGTGCGCTTTTGCATCCTGTCTATTCGTAGGCTGACCAGCTTCACTAATAACTTTAGCGGTGTAACTGTGTACATCAAACCCAGTAGATACTTCTTCAATTGCTACTCCATCTTGTGATAGGAATGCAGCCGCACGAAACTCTAGCTGTGCAAAGTCTGCTTCCATAATTTTACCACCATCCCACCGGGATACAAACACCTTCTTCACAGGAAATGTACCACCACGTGGCATGTTTTGCATGTTAGGGTCAGCACCAGAGAACCTACCAGTAGAGGTGCGATGCTGTAGCAGACGGACATGCAACTTACCGTCAGCCTTTGTGTGTGTCTGAATACCATCAACAAACGATGATAGGTATGTTTCCACAGCAGATAGTCTACGTACCTTAGACAAGAACTCTACAGCAGTATCACGCTTGGCAGTACGTGCCTTGCCCTCAAGAAACTGTAGCTTGTCTTTGCTGGTAGTAAACCCATTAGCACTCATCCATTTAGGTGATGGTGCTTTAAACTTCAACCCCGCCACAGCAGGAAGAGGATGAAGAGTATAACCATTCCCATTACAGGATACACAGCGGTTGCTTCTAGCGAAGAGAGTTCCATCTTTCTTTACCTTTCTTACCTGACCAGTGCCTTTACATACGCTACACTGTGTCGCTTTAGTTTTGTGTAGACGTTCCGTACCAGCGTTTACTAGGCTACGAAAGTCTGCCTCATCCATATATGGGTCAACAGCATTGCCCCAATACTCTTTGTCCAGCACCTTGCGGCTGTATATAACCCATGACAGTTGCTCTGGGCTGTTCAAGTTTATAGGTGTATCACCCATCAGTTCCTTTACCATTACCTGTAACTCATGCTTCAATGTGTCACGCTCCTGTTCGTACTCAGTACGCACATCGTCCAGTGCCTTACGGTCAATGGTAAAGCCGTTCTGATACATGCGAGACAGAGACACAGCCACCTCATTAGTAAGGTGTACAGTAGTCATCAGACCTGAATCAGCAGGTGTATTGAGCCTGTACATCAGCTTGTCAGACAGTTGCTGCGTAGCATGTAAGTCAGCAGACAGATACTCACACAACTCATTGTAAGGAATGTCTCGTGTAGAGTAGCCTTTAGCGTAGTATTCCTTCAGTGTGTCTTGTTTCTTCGTGTCTAACTCGTAGCGTTCTGCACAAGCCTCAAGAGACAATGGCTCTTTGATACCACGCTGCAGTACATACTCAGCAAGCATCGTGTCAAACACAGGGCCATCATATTTGAAGCCTGACTCCCACAACCACAGCAAATCGTGTGCTGCATTATGCATGATGAGTACAGTTGCCTCATCTAAGAACCACTGCACACGTTCACGATAATCTTCTTGATTAGGAACATCAGCATGGTCAAATGGGAAGTGGCTTTCTACACCTTGGTCAGTCAATACACCAATCATAGTCAGTGAGTTCTCTGGCTCAAATGGGTCCATATGTATCTTACCATCACGCTTGGTGACGGTGTTCTCTACGTCTAATGTTACCTTCATCCTTCGTACCTCGCTGTCTGATAGTTTAACTCTATGTGCAGTTGTCCATGCCAGCCATTCAACTTGTTCTTAACAATGTTTACATGCCGCACAGGACTGTCTTCATCTTGCCCTTCTACTGTGGCTGACTTACCAATCAATATCATCAGGTCAGCTTCTGCTGCCTTACCTGTACGTGAACCTTCCATCATGGATTGGTTCAATGTGGTGCGACCTTCTGCCTCAGCAGACAACTGTGACATGTAAAATACAGCACAGTCATACGTCTTGGCAATCTGTCTCGCATACATAGCACATGCTTTCAGTGCCTCGTCCTGTCGGGCAAATGAACCCTCAACAGAGAACTTGTCACCCATGTCTAGCACAAGTATGTCAGGCTTGTACGACTTACATACGGACTCTACCCATGCCATGTCACGTCCACCTGCTTCTTTAATCTTGATGTTGTCCATCACAGGTTTGTACATAGCCTGTGCCTTTGACATATCATCACGTATCTCACGGGCTGTCATGCCACAGGCGGCAGTCAAATACCTAGCACCGACACGGTGGGTAGGCTCTTCGTTACATAACACAATACATCGTGCGCCTTGGTGTGCAAACCCGCCCGGTGCAGCAATCAAGCTGGCATGAAAGGATGTCTTACCAGTGTTTGGTCTAGCACCTACCTCAATAAGCTGACCACCACTCACACCCTCTACCTTACGTGTTACGCTTGGTATGTTGAATGCCCAACGTGCTTCCAACTCAGCTTTAGCCATGAGTGTTTCAATACTGATGTCATCCCACTCAATATTGAGATTAGGAATAAAGTCATCACCGTAACGCTCAAGCAGATTGCGTAGCTTCTCAAGAGTAGCCGCATCACCATTGACCATATCAAAGCCAATGTTAGCTACGTCCTCACCTACTACCTGCTGGAATAGTTTAGACAGCACCTCTTGTGCTACGTCACCACCCATTGGGTCTTCTTTCTTTATAGAGGCAAACAAGGATGCATACGCTTGCTTTTGTGCTGTAGTCAGCGTTGGATTGTCTGACATGAACAGTGCTTCAATCTCATCTGGATTGACGGTACGTTCATACCTGTCCATTGCTTTATCAATAGCCTGTTTAATCTTACGTACATCCTTACTGAACAGGCGGTCTGGACATTTAGAACCACGATGGTCATCGTAGAACGACTTGTCCATAAGGCTACGTACTAATGCTAATTCCATGCTGTATCTCCTATGTGGGTTAGTTGTTCGATATCTTCTTCTCTACGGTATTTCAAATCGTCTGTCAAGCGAAGGACACGGACATCATCCACATATCCTCTGAGTTCTTTCGCCATTGATAATGTCTTAGGCAGTGCATCGGGGTCTAGTGCTATGACTGCCGTTGAGAACTGTGAAAGATACTGCCTGTGGCTGGAAGATAATGACGTACCCAACACAGCAACCCCACACAATACATCATTGCCCACGATGGCTGCACTCACACAGTCCTCAACAACTACAGCGACTTTACCACACCCGAAGGTATAAGGCAAGCCACTATTTCCATATCGCTTCCATTTAGGTAAGCGTTTCATTACAGAACGACCTGTAGCATCAACCATCTTGCCCTTGTGCATGACAGGAAATACAATCCTGTCTTCCTTCACATCATACATCAGGCCATGCCCATCCATGTCCAAGCCCCAAGTCGCACAAAACCTATCAATATATACGTTTGTGTGATTAGTCACCACGTATGGCGGTAACTCGAACTTGTCCTCTGCAAATCGTTCAGCATCCTTCATTGTATTACGTATGTCATCAGCAGTCAGGTGTACCTTCTTGCCGCCTGATACATTACAGGATGCCTTGTAACAGTTCCATACGAGAGAACCCATGTTATTAGTCACTGTAAATGTTTTATAGCCATTACACTCTGGACAATTCATTCTCTTTGTATGTCCATTAGGTATATCTATATCACTTATAGTGTTTAATATATTATTATACATGTATCACTCTCCTTGTTGGCACTTGTATGTGCTTATATCATGCATGTGACGTGCTGTCAATGCATAATCTGCACTGGCAAAAGTATTTTTCATGTATGGCTTAACCGACTGTGGGTTACTATGTCCTGTAACCGACATAATTTGTGCCATACCGACACCTGCCTCTACCATTTCAGTTGTACCTGTCCTACGTAAGTCCATCAACCGTATCTCCTCAGACAGCCCTGCAAGCCTCATCACTTGCCGACCTGCTTTTGACAGTCTATCTATACTGTACGGATGATAAACGCCACCAGAAGGGCGTGGACGAGGAGCAACGTACTGTTGAAAGCCAAAGTCATCCTTCTGTTGTACCAGCATCTCTGTCAGGTCATCACTGATAGGCAGTGTTACCTCTGCCCTACGCTTTGACTGTTCCAAATACAGCTTCTGCTTGTCTAAGTCTACAACATCCCATGTAAGCAATCGCATGTCACCCAGACGCTGACACCATTCGTATGCCATGTGGACAATCAGTCCAATGTTACGATAAGCAAAGTCACTGTAACAAAATGACAGGAACTTCTGTATATCATCCTCTGTCCATACAACCTTGCGTTGTTTAGGTGACTTACGCTTGATGTTAGCAAACGGATTGACGGTAGCATACTCCATCTCCATTGCGTACCTGTACACAAGTGATGACACAGTACACACGTGATTGGCAAACGTGATGCCACGCTTCACCCATTCTTCGTATGCGTGTTTGGCTTGCTTGCTTGTCACTTCGTTGTACAACTCATTGCCAAACTCACCGACCAGCACGTTGAGAAAGTATTGATAGTCTTTCTTAGACTTCTCTCTCAACATACTGAAATCGTTGGAAGAATAGTATGTCAATACTAAATCTTCTACTGTCTTCATGCTGCAATCAACTCCTTAAATGGCTTGCTTTCAATCCACTGTGACACTTTGTTCTCACGTTGGAACATGGACACAGCACCTGTATCCTTGCCAGTGTTACGTAGGCTGAAACCGTTACGCTCATCAGCATAGCTGGCATAGTTAGTAAAGGCAGAGTACAATGCCCAGACATTCTGTCCACGCACACTTGCCTCTTGGTTGTATAACCCAAACATCTTCTCTGCCATGCGGTCAGACTTCAGCAGGGTATCAAGCATAGCTTTGACATCACCTCTGTACAGAGGCTTGTTAGCCCAGCCTTGCAGACGCTCTGACTGTGCATAGAATGACTGTGTGGACTCACGCAAATCCCGGATGAATCTGTCCATAGTAAAGTTAGCAGTGTTCTTTCTGCGTACCTTGTCATGCTCACCACGAATCATACCGTTGGTGCAGAAGAAATCAATAGCACCAAAGAATGTCTGGTTAGAACAGCTACCATCAACACCATGCAAAGCAATGATGCGCTGTGCAATAGTCGTGCTGTGCTTGTCTGTCTCAATACGAGCAGTCACATTAGGCAGGGTCATGTCAAGCATAGCCCATGCATTTTGCCTAGCACTACGCCACTTCATGTTCATGTCCTCACACTGAGCCGCACCTAAGTTCTCAGTCACAGTGTCATGAACACCCTCAAAGAACTCTGTGTGTGATGCACAGTTGAATGTGTCACCTACGACACCAATGTACTCACCAGTGTATGCATTGATTACATATTTTTTGTCCTTTACCTTTGTAGGCTCAAACATTACTTCAAAGTCAAGGTTCTCAGGAATCATGTCCTGCATTGGAATATCAAACGGCATATCATATCTCCTTCTGTTTGTTAAATGTCAACTGATAGTGTGTTATATAGATTAGCTTGCCATCCACTGTGGCATACTACGTCCTTTGTTATACCTTGCGAACTTCATCTTGTCAACTGTGTAGAACGCACGATACGCTTCGATAGGCCACAACTCATCTGTCTTCAGGTGGTCTAAGCCACTGAAACATTGTGGGTGTGGTGTAAGTTGTCCGTCAGGTATTAAGTGACGGGCAGCAATCAAGTGCTGTGGCCCAGCGTCAGAGTTAGTTGTACTAGGATTACCTGCACCATGCCACTTGCCATACCTGTGATGGTACTCGCAGAGCATTGCTGTGTACAGGTTAAATGCATACACAAAGTTTGCCCTAGTCTCCATTGCCCACAAGGTGCATGGATGCTTTTGATGCACAGGCTTGTACAACTCATGCCCCTCTGCATACTCAGGTGCATGATGCCAGATAGCTGTGCATAGCATCTGCGCTTCTTCCAGTGGCATCTTCACAATGTGTTGGTCACATAGCGACTTGGCTATTGCATCAGGGTGATGCTCAATCAAAAATCTATTCATACTACTTCTCCTTTGTTGGGTAACATTTAATAAGTATCTTATAATACTTATCCTGACTTTCGTGATGTCTTATCTCTTCGTGTGATAAGAACTGACAATACTCTTGGTATAGAGTCTCTGTCAATATAGATTGGTTGTCTATAAACTCCCACTCCACACCTGTATGACCCCACATACTTATGACAAGGGCAAACTCTTTCACTTGTCATTCTCCTTACGCTGTATTTCATTGTTACACACATAACATACCAGCTTGTGTGCATACATCAGCCACTCTTTGGGTATGTGCATCACGTTCTTGCAGTGTTGGCATATGTGCTTAATCATCACCATGATTCTCCATGTACCAATCCTTATACCTTTTGTATGCCAACAGTTTGTATGCATACAGGTCTGCAAACTCCCAATCTGCAATCGGGTCAATGCCACCGTATTCAAATATTGTTTCTATTTCACTCTCAATCATCACCATCAAGGCGTTGGCCTGTTCTGGTGTTAGTTCAAGTGCCTTTGTCTTTTTCTTAGTCATCTGTCATCTCCCATATATTTTCTAAAGTCCAATCGTGTCCGTCATCAACTTGAACCCACTCACCCATATCATCCGTTTCCTTCGCTATAGTCCAAGCTGTATTCTCATCAGCCGCTTCAATAATTAGTTCGTAGCCCACATCCATTGTGGCAGTTACTTTGTATTTAGGCATCTTCAT
>CEOW01143953.1_pt1 | contig 20496 bp, 21 predicted proteins | sample 530621 | NCBI WGS metagenome assembly CEOW01 (sample SAMEA2620734, study PRJEB7988) | marine metagenome | isolation source: saline water (ENVO:00002010), including | reverse complement strand
GAATCCACGAGGCATCTAATTGTTGTGTAGCCATAGCAGCAATTGCATATGCATATGGTATTGTAAATCCAATAAAACCTAAGTATAACATAGGCGGATGTAATAACATGGCCCAATGTTGTAAAAGTGGATTTAATCCGGATCCCATTTTAATAGGTTCATCAACAGGAGTGAATGGATTTTCAAAGGCAACACATATAAGTAAAAAAAATGATAGTATGATTGATATTGTTATAGTTACCCATGGCATCAAGCTGATGTATTTTGCTCTATTTTGGTATAAAACAATTAAAGTGTAAATAGCTAAAATAAATGTCCAAAAGAGTAAAGAACCTTCCATTCCAGCCCAAAAGCCACTTATTTTATATATTGTTGGTGTAAATATACTACTATACTTGTTGACATAGGCTAAACTTAAGTCGCTTCTAAACAAGGCAAAAACTAAAGTAAAACCAGAAATGATAACCAAAAAACACGAAGCAATCATACTATTTCTTCCAGAAACATAAAGTTTAATGTCATGTGATTTTAAATACCAAACATTAAAACAGAAACTCGTAATTGATAAAAATAAAGCTAAGGATATAAGTGAAGAACCAAAAACTGATATCATATTGATTTTTCACTCATAGATTCATAACCTGACTCTTCTTCGTATCTTGAAGCGCATTTTGTCATAAGATTTTCTGCAACAAATATACCCTTGTTATAAGTCCCTTCAACAATTACCTGGGATCCGTCTTTAAATAAATCTGGTACAGCGGCAGAGTGATGTGTTACTGGTAAAATAGCTTCGCCTTGCTTTAAATGGAATGAGATATCTAACATATCCTTAGAATATTTTATTGATCCTTCAATGACATTTCCTCCAAGTCTAAATTTTTCTTGAACAAATGATTCATGATGCTTCAATAAGTCTTCAACTGATATGAATGGTACTTCTTCAGATTCAAAATCAATTATCATCCATCCAAGCGTAACAAGAGAGATACCTAGTATAGTTATAAAAAATTTTGTGTTTTTCATTTGGGTAAAATTATTTATTTACAGATACTATAATTTATTCTGATTTTGTTCAATTTATTTCTTTCATTTTGTAAATAATATAGTTTACTGTAGAGATGGGAAGAAGCATTATCGTAATTTATATATTATGATAAAAAATATATTCAAAAATAAAACTTTTGCTCAATTTTCTCTAGTATTTACAACTGCAATTTGGGGTATCACTTTTATTATGGTTAAAGAAGCATTAAATGATGCACCCCCGTTTGCATTTTCAACGTTACGTTTCTCAATTGCTCTATTTTGTACATTAATTCCAATAATTTATCAGTTTAAAAAGTTTTCAAAACAGGAAATTTATGGTGGAATCCTCTGCGGCATATTATTGCACGCAGGCTATGCATTTCAAAATTATGGTTTACAATTAACATCAGCAAGCAAGTCCGCATTTATTACAGGCACTTCAATATTGATCGTTCCATTTATTTTATGGATATTTAATAATAAAAAAATTACGCTTAAAACATGGCTATCTATTTTTATAGCAATAATAGGGCTTTTTTTATTAATCAATCCTACTGGGAATAATATAAATATTGGTGATGTGATAACTATTGGTTGCTCAATATCTTTTGCAGGTCATATTATCGTTCAAGACTTATATACAAAATCACATCTGTCAATCTTAAGATTATTTTTTATACAATTAGCAACCGTAACTATTTTATCATTTTTAAGTTACATTGCAATTGATAGTCAACCAATAATATGGTCTGAAAGATTAATCATTGCGATTATTATTACAGGTATACTTGCAACTTTTATTGCAATAGGTATAATGTTGTGGGCACAAAAATTACTATCTCCAACTAAAACTGCTATTATTTTCGCTTTAGAACCAGTCTTTGCTGCGCTATATGCTTGGTATGCTGCAAATGAAATATTACCTTTTTTAAGCTGTATTGGAGGTCTACTAATAATTTATGGAGTTATATCAGTTAGTATAAACAACAAATAATAAATTTTAATTTAAGTACTTTTATTAGTAAAATAATGCAAGATGGAACTTGCACTAATAACAAAATTCACTTTTATTGATGGGTTATCCCTAATATTATCTGTCTTAGGGGTAATACTATACGGTACAATAATATATGCCCTTCTTTTTAAAAAGAATTCTATTCATCAAGAAAAGATAGTATTATTTTTTGGAATTACAATTTTTTTATATTTCTTCGGAAACTTCATAGCTTTTTTTGCTATTGCTTTAGCTCAAGATTATTTTACAAATGCATATAAAACAGGCTGGATAATTAATTTAATTGGTCTTTCATTTTTACCTGCTAGCTTATTGCATTCTTTTTTAGCGTATAAAGATTATAAAAATAATAATAAAATAAATCCATTTATATATGCAGTCTTACATATTTTAAGTTTCTATTTTTTATATCGATTCATAGGAAATACTGATAATTACGATGTATTGCCGTGGCCTGTACTGACATCAAACATCACCCCTTTTCAATTTAAATTATTTTCATTTTGGCTAGCATTTTGTACTGCATTATCTGGATTTATTAATTTCCTTTTAAAAGGGAATCAACGGTGGAAACGTTTTGATAATTATTTTCCGATAAATGGTGTCTTTTTAATTTTTTCATCGATTATAGTAGCTATTATTCTACCGCTGCATCCTTGGACACCTGAAATTGCCCCACTTATTCGACTATTATTTTTGTTTATGGCATTTATTCCTGGAACTACACTTGGTTATTATCTTGTTAGGTATCAATTTTTAAATGTTTTGATAAAGCCCACTATTTTGTATTCTATCTTAACAGCACTAGTCATTATTGTATATCAGTTTGGAATTCAAAACATGACTAGCTATTTATCAAATTATGAAATGATAAATGTCGATATGGTGAAAATTATATTAATGATTAGTTTGGTATTTCTATTTCATCCTATAAGAATGTATTTACTGCGTAAAATGAACCAATATTTTTTTCAAGACAGCGAAAAATACAAGACAACAATACACAATATTAGTCAAAGTTTAAAACAAATATCAGATCTAAAAGAAATTGAAAATATGCTATTAAAGGGATTAGGACAATCTTTACACATTAAGAATATCAAAATTATTTCAAATACTTATAACGTTGAAAAAGACATTCTAAATAATTATCTAAATCCAATTGTTCATAAAGAACTAGTAAATAAAGATCTTTATGACTGGATGATAAAAAATGATGTTGATTTAATAGGAAAAATAAAAGATTCTGATGACTTAATTGCTATTTTAGGGATAAAACTAAAGTCATATAAATATGAATTCAATTCTAATGAAATTCACTTACTAAACACAATTTTAAATCAATTAGCTTTAACATTAAAAAATTTTAAGCTTGTTGAAAGTAGAATAGCACTTGAAAAAGCTATTATTAGCCAAGAAAAACTTTCTACCCTTGGGCAAATTTCTGCTAGTATTAGCCATGAAGTAAAAAATCCTTTACATTCAATATATACACTTATTCAAGTTATGGAAGAAGAAGAACCTAATGGAAAAGAGCTCAAAAAAGATTTAAAAACAATCAGGTCAGAAATTGAAGATTTATCTGAAATACTTAATGAAATACTCAGATATGCAAATCCAAAAGATCAATCTAAATATATTTCAACTAAATTAAACACAGTAATAAATAAAACAATTCGACTAGTAATTAAAGAAGCACAAAATTATGGAATAGATATCTTTTTCAAACCAAAGAAAGAAATTATGATTTCTAGTATACCCACTAAATTAAAAGAGATTATTTTCAATTTAATTTTAAATGGTATTCAGGCCTGCAAAAATAAGGGGAAATTAATTAAAATCAAAACTTACGAAAATAATAATGAAGTTCAAGTTATTATAGCTGATGACGGTCCTGGTATTGGAGATATCAATGACCTATTTAAACCTTTTTATACAACTAAAAAAGATGGTACTGGTTTGGGATTATCAATTGTAAAGTCAAAAGTAGAAGAACTTAATGGTAATATTTCAGTTAAAAATGGTAAACTAGGAGGGGCTGAATTTAAAATCACATTACCAAAGGAGATAAACGTTGAGTTTAATTAAAATTTTGATCGCTGATGATGAAAAAACAGCACGCATAGCAATAAAACGTTCGCTTGTAAAAAAGTACATTGTTTTTGAAGCTGACAACGGTAGTAAAGCAATTGAAATAATTAAAAAAGAATCTCCTGATATTTTATTAGTGGATATCAACATGCCTAAAAAAAATGGTTTTGAAGTTTTAAATGAAGTTTCGTCTCATAATATAGATACTATATTTATTATAATGACCGCATATGGTTCTGAACGTGTAGCCGTTGAAGCTCTTAAAAAAGGTGCATGGAATTATATTAGTAAACCATTTCAACTTGATGAACTAAGGTCTTTAATAAAAAATGCATCTAAACAAATCTTTTTGAAAAGAGAAAATAAAATTTTAAAAAGTACAATCAATAAATCTCAATTGTTGGGGCAAAGTTCCGATATTATAAAAGTTAAAGAATTAATAAAAAAAGTATCAAAAACTGATGCAACAGTTCTTATATTAGGTGAAAGTGGAACCGGGAAAGAGGTTGCAGCGCAATCAATACATAATCATAGTGAAAGAAGAGATAAACCTTTTGTAGCAATTAATTGTGGTGCAATACCAAAGGATTTAATAGAATCTGAACTATTTGGCTCAAAAAAAGGATCATACACAGGTTCGGTTAGGGATACAAAAGGTAAATTTGAAATAGCAAATGAGGGCACCTTGTTTTTAGATGAGGTTGGCGAGATGTCTAAAGATATTCAGGTAAAACTTTTAAGAGTATTAGAAGAAAGATTTATAACACCTCTAGGAAGTGAAAAAAAAATACCTGTCAATATAAGAATAATTGCAGCGACAAACATTAACCTAAAAAAAGAAATGACCCTAGGAAATTTTAGGAAAGATCTGTATTATAGACTTTCTGTAGTTGAATTAGAAATGTCTCCACTACGTAATCACTTAGACGATTTACCCATACTAGTTGAACATTTTATTCAATTATTTTGTTCAATTTATTCAAAACCTATATTTGAAATAAATGACGATATAGTAAACAAATTAAAAAAATATAATTGGCCCGGAAATGTTAGAGAATTAAAAAATGTTATTGAAAATACTGTTGTTTTATCAGAGAAAACTTTAAATAAAAAAATCTTATTTTCTAGAATCCAATCAACCAAAGAAAAACAATATTATTTAAATGGCCGTTCATTCAAAAATGCCAAACATGATTATTTGTTGCCAATTGAACAAGAGTTATTATTAGAAGCTCTTGAAAGTGTAAATTATAATATCACAAAAGCTTCAGAAATTTTAGGTATGAAAAGGCAGTATCTTCAACAAAAAATAAAATCTTTAAATCTTAAACTAAATTAAACTTTGTAAATAAAATATTTATTGGCAAGGTATTTGTATAGTTTATAAAATATCAAGTAATATTTATATAAATATCAATTTATTAAAAATAAAGGGTAAAATATTGAAAAAAATACTATCAGTTATTATAATAATTACATCATTTAATTTTGCAGATAATATCCTACCAGCTCAAACAGATGCAATAAAAGCACTTGCAACCGAAAATGGATTTTCCAACGAAAGTTTGGAAAAATATTTAATCGAAAATTACGGTACAACTATTTATGGATTGTCTAGAAATCAAGGTATTCAAATTATCAATTTATTTCAATCTGAAAATCCTCCAAAACCGTTAATGCAATCTTTCATAAAAGAAGAAGTGAATAATGAAGATTTATTGATTGCAGAATCGCTAGAAGTAGGTATGTCAAAACGTTTTTACATGGTTGATGGTAACGTAATTGATGGGTCAATTACATCAATTGATGATGGTGTTTGTTCTATTAATACAGTTGATGGAAATCTTAAAATACCTGTTAATGAAATTTTAGAAGAATCAGTGTCATTACTAAAAAAAGATGGAAGTAGATATAAAGGCCCAGTTATAAAAGAAGATCTAGAACGAATTGTAATTAAATCTAAATATGGAGAAGTAAATATACATAAAAAAGAAATCAAGAGTTTAGACCGATTTCAAGGTGGACGATTGGTTCCAAAAACTGAAGTAACTAAAGAATTTTATCAAGGGGAAGCTCAACTAATTAATGTATTTCTGGATCCAAACGCTTTCCCGCTCGAACCAAATGCTTTTTATGCCAGCGCTTTATCCGTTGGATATGGACTAACGGATAGATTTATGCTAACAACTAAGTTTGCAGATAATTTTAATGGTGATTTAAATATTTCACCGAAATGGAGAATTTATCATGAGAAGGAAGCAAATACAGAGAAAGCTTTTTCTATCGGAGCTACATTACACAGTCAATACCCTTTATCTTCTATCATATCAAAATATCCCGATCGTGTTAAAGTAATAGATAGTAACAGTGATAGTACTATATGTCGATTCAATATAAACGGTAGTCATGCCGATCAAAATGAACAATTCTGCGGAGAAGATGAAAGAAATAATGCAAATTATAAAGAACTATTTGAACAAGATACTTCTCCATACTTTGAGTTTTTTGGTGTTTATTCTTCAAGAAGAAAAAATCCAACAGGGAGAGGCAATGTTGGATGGTCAGTAGGCTTAAAAACATCTACGGCATTTATTAGAGTTAATGAACTATCAAATAAAGAAAACGGAAATTTTAAATATATTTGGGACGCCAAATCTTACGATATAATTCCTTTTAGAGCATGGGCTTCATTAGAATATGATTTAAGAAAAAAAATAAAATTTGTTGGATCTATGTGGCTTGATAACGGCTATGTAAATCAAAAATTTTCTGATTCTTACAATGACTTTTTTAATGATAATGATGGTGGAAATAATTTTATTTTTGATAACGGATCAGGCGAGCCGACATTATTTGATTTTGATTTTGGAATATTGTATGCAATTAATAACAATTTTAGACTCGGAATTCATTTTAAGAAGCCATATTTAGATATTTATTGGAAATTTTACGAATTTTAAATATGATTACAGTTAAATATATAATATATGTATTTATTTTATCATCTTTTTTAATTGGTGAAAAATACAATCCCACAACAGGAGAACTAATTCAAGATTCAACCCAATTTAAATTAAAGTTTGATCCTTACACTGGAATTTTAATTCAAGAAGATCAAAACAGTTTTAATGTTTTTGACACTGTGAATATTAAAAAAAAGATCAAAATAGACAAGGAGATTTTATACGATCCTATAACTGGAAATGAAATATTATCTAAAAGTATTGGTTTAGAGCAAAAATCTAATATAATACAGAATCAATTTAGTAACGAAGATATAGTAAAACTTGCAAAAGTGAATGCTAAAACTGATTTTAATGGCTTTTTTTGGTCTGTTGGTGGTGGTCCTTTTAGCTTGTGGCTATCAATGATTTCAAGTCTATTGACTCTCAGTATTGATGATAGCGGGACCCTTTTTATTCCTACATTAATAGGTACTACATATGGGATTCCAGATATTTTAAGTAAGAAAAAAGTGAAATTGTCTCGCTATGATAAAAAGTTTGCTGAAGAAAACTTTTCATCTAGAGAAAATTTAATTTATTTTTCTGAATATGAAAAAGAAGTACAAGATTTAAGATTAGCTTCTATAAGAAAAGGACAATTTGGGTTTATTGGAGGACTCTTTGTTCTTATGATGATATCATTATAATAGGTTTATTGTCAATCAAAGGTAGAGTAATTAAATATTTTTATATAATAATCCTTTTGTTTTTATCCTGTAATTCGTTAGTAACTACGTTTGATGATGTTGAATCAGCAGTTGAATATACCTCTGTAGAAGTTGTAAACCAAAGTTTAATAAAAGATACAGTCTCCGTGATGACTTGGAATATACGGTTTGGTGCAGGAAGAATAGATTGGTTTGGTGATCACTGTGGTGATAGAGTTCTTTTGACAGAAAGTGAGATCATTGATAATTTAAATTCAATAGTAAATGTAATTAATAATAAAGAAATTGACATTTTGCTTGTTCAGGAAATTGATGTTGATTCAAAAAGAAGTGCATATATTGATCAAGTTCAATATATACTTAATGAAACACATCTTAATTATGGAGTCTATGCTTCAATGCATCAAGCACAGATCATTCCATTTAATGGTTATGGTAGAATTAATTCTGGAAACGCCATCTTTTCTCGATGGGAATTGTCTGATGGTGAACGAATACAATTAGATTTAATGACTGATCAAGATCCCTTAGAGCAATATTTTTATTTAAGACGAAATATTATAAAAGCTAAAATTAATGTTCCTGAAAAAGAATTGATATATGTTGTGAATACACACTTAACAGCATTTGCAACCGATTCAACTAAAAGGAAGCATGTAGAAGAATACATATTAACTTTAAATAAACTTAATGACAATGAATTTAAATTTATTAGTGGAGGAGATTTGAATTCATTACCTCCTGTCGATGAAAACTATTCTGTGCCTGATTTTTGCAATATTGATAAATGCGATAATGAAAATTATCATTACTTAGATGATGGTGGTCCTCACAAACCCGGTTCATACTTTGAATATGATTCAACAGAAAACTCTTGGTTAATGCCCCTTTATATGAACTATAATCCAGCAATAAATTTTACAGATAAAAACAATAGTATACATTTTACGCATAGTCCTGGAACTAATATAGATTTAGATAGAAAATTAGATTACTTATTTACGAATTTAGAAAAACAGTTAGGATCTGGTAAAACATTACAGGGAAATACAACTATATCTGATCATGTACCAGTTACAATGAAAGTTGTTTTGCAGGTAGCAAATTAAATGAAGATGCTTATAAAATTTTTAATTTTATCACAGATATTATCAAGTGATTTACCTTCAGAAAATACTGCGCTCATACAAAAAAATGGACAAAAAAAAATAGGCCTTTTCTCTCCTCTTGTATTCGCTAAAACAGATAACAAAGAGTATTCGATACATCCAATATTGGGATTTGTAATTCCTAATCTCAAGATAAAAAATAAAATACATTTAATTAAAAATATTGAGAATGCCTATGCCCTGAAATTTACTTATCCAACACCTCTTTTAAAAATTATTCAAAAAGATGGTATTGGAGGTTTAATTACTCCAAATACTAATGAGGTTAATATCCCACATATATTAGTATCTGAGCTGGGTATTTACTCCACAAAAATTATCATAAATAGAATGTCTTTATCTGTCTACAATGGTATAGCTTTTACTTTTTCCAATAATAGTATTGATGAAAGAATAACAATTGATATTCCTTATATATTCCCAAGGATGAATATGTATAATTCTAAATTTAACTTAATATCTAGTTTTAATATTTCTTCATTCATTATGTCAAATGTTGGAATCGATACAAAAAACACCCTTCGTTTTACATCAAAAGATAAATATGACATTGCTTTTGAACATAAATTTCAAATTTTTTGGTATTTTAAATCAAACATGAAATTAATTTTTGGATATAATGTTTATTTTGCAGAATATCCTTTTGGAAATCAATGGAGTATATTTCCCATGATTGATCTTAATTATTATTGGTAATCACAAATATCTATATTATTAAATCTAAGTTTAGATTTAAACACAACAACTGCTGGTCCTCCAAGCCATACATCGTCCCAGTTTTCATTAAATTTTAAATCTAATTCACCGCCTAAAACTTCAATTTTAATTGGACTTTGTAAACTCAATGATTTATATATAGAATATGCTGAAGCAATAGATCCTGAACCACATGAAAGTACAACCTCCTCAATACCTTTTTCATATGTTATCACTTTAATTTTATTATTCGATATTTTTTTTGCAAAATTTACATTAAGTCCAAGCGGTTTAAAAATTTTTGAATATCTGATTTTTGGACCAAATTTTTTTACATTTTCTAAAGTCAAATTATTAACAATAGTAACAAAATGTTTTGCACCACTATCAATATGTCTTCCAATATATCCGTAACAGTTAATTTCATTTGTTTTAAAAGTTGGTGGTTTAGTTTTTATCCATACAATATTATTTTCGAACTTTAAAGTGTGTTCACCATCACCAGCATTGAAAGTAGAATTGTTTTCGATAAGTCCGTTTTGAATTAATATTTTTCCGACACATCTAGAACCATTAGCACAAAACGTTTCCCATGTACCATCAGAATTATAATACTGAATTTCAAATAAGTCAGATGAGATAAGTTTTGTAAAAATTACACCATCAGCACCAATTCCAGTTTTTCTATTACATATTTTTTTTATGAAACTAGGTTCAAATAATTTTTTGGGAAAGTTTTTCTCAATAAAAATAATAAAATCATTCCCCGTTCCATGTGCTTTATAAAATAAAACTTCTTTCATAAAAATAATTTAAAATTAGTGATGAAAAAGATGATTATGGTGAAAAATAATATTATAATTCTCAGATTTACCAGCGAAAATGTATAATTGTTGTTTTTAAATGCTATTTTATAACAAGAATAAAAATAATGTGATATAGTTATAATCAAAAATGCAATAATAATTTTTAAATAAAACTTAGCTTCTTGAAAAAGATGAGGTAAAAGCAAAATTAAAAATATTCCTGAAAAAAATAATAAGGACGATAATAGCCAGTCCAATTTAGCAAAAAATTTTGTGTATGAGTTAAACTTATTTTTTGAAAATAAAAAGGCAGTTAATAACAATAAGGAGTTAAAAAAAAATATGACAGATAAAATAACATGGGTAAACTTAAATAATTGCATCTAAACCAAAATAAGTTGACCATTGGTCTTTGATTTAATAATGGTTTCAATTTTGTTTGCGATTATTGAAGGACTTGTCCAGGAATTATAATTTTCACCAGTCATGTTCTCTCTATTAATCGGAGTATCAATTATATCAGGTAAAACAGCATTGCAAGTAATATTGTCATTTACTTCCTGTGATATAGTTTTTGTTAAATTATGAATAGCAGCTTTACTTACTGAATATGGCCCAGCTTTTGCCATGCCTTTTTCTCCTGAACGGCTTCCAAAATTAATTATTCTTCCAAAATTATTTTTTTTCATAATTGGCAAAATATTATTTATCGAATTTAATGTTGTCTGAAAATTAATTTCATACATTTTATCCCATTCATTAGTGCAATTTTCAACATTTTTACCAATTTTAAAGCCACCTACAGTATTTATTAAAACATGCGGTATCCCTATTCTGTCCAGAATTAGCTCAATAGATCCTTCAACTTGATCATTTTCTAAAAGGTCGCATTTTGTGAGGAAAATGCCATTTTTTTCTTTCCATCTCATGTTTATATTTCTTACTGTTCCAACAACAAATTTTACTCTAGGCTGAAAATATTTTATTATTTCACTACCGGTTGCACCATATGCTCCGGTAACAATAACTATCATTTCACTTAATTTCAAATTTTTCACTCTCCTTTTGATGAGACACGATTAATTTCTCCTGATAAATATTTTAATTCATTTTCTATTATTTTTAAAACTCCGTCAACACCCTCTGAATTATATATTGAGGTAGAAATTGGTTTTCCAATTTTTACAACAATATCACATGGAGTTAATCTCCAAGTTGTTTTTGGTATTAATTTAAAAGCTCCATTTATTCCTACGGGGATTATACTTGTATTTGTATTTATTGCTAGATGAAAACCACCTTTTTTTAATTTTCCTAGCTTGCCACTTACTGTTCTTGTTCCTTCAGGTAGTATTGCAATATTAATTCCTTTATCAAGTATTTGTTCTGCTTTTTGAATTCCTTTGATGGCCTCTTGTCTATTTTCCCTATTTATTGGTATTGCATTTAAACGCAACAAGAATTGTTTCCATAATGGAAACTTTAAATTATAATCTGCAACTATTCCTGTGTAAATTCCCTCCATAAAAAATGGGAAAATAAATGGGTCAAAAAAACTACAATGGTTACTCATAATAACTAGTTTTTTATCTTTTGGAAAATGTCCTTTAACCTTTATCTTTGCTCCCAAAATATATGCTAATACAAAACATATAGGTTTTGATACCTTGTAAATTAATTTTACATTGATAAAGCTAAGTATTATAAAAATAATTAAACCAGTTATAACAGTTGGAAAAAAAATAATCCAGCGAATAATTGATATAAAGATATTGGTCACAGCTTTTTTTCCTTCATTTTATTTAATATTTTTTGGCTTGCAATATGTATTGGATAATTATTTTTTTCATCAAAACTAATCCATTTATATTCTGAATGTTCATCGCTGGTTAAATTACCTGATTTATACAAGCATTTATAACCTTTTTGTTCAATAGAAAAATGGGAGTATTGATGTTTAAGCGTTCCTATAAAATATTCAGAATCGATTTTAAAGCCATAATAATTCAAAATTCTTTGTAAAGCATTTTTTTGGGTTTCCTTTGATTTTATTCTACCATTTAAAAGTTCCCACATTCCTCCCAATAATCCTTTTTTATTTCTTTTACATAATAATATTCTATTATTTTTTTCTATCACTGTAACAATAGTTTTGTAGTGTGGCTTTTTTGCTTTTCGATTTTTATTAGGAATTTCTAAAACCATATCTTTTTTTAGTGAAATGCACTTTTTTTTTAAGGGACACTGATTGCAGTTCGGATTTTTTGGCTTACATATTAAACGTCCTAAATCCATAATTGCTTGGTTAAAATCACCCGGCTTCGCAAAAACAGATATTTCTCTCGAAAGAAATAAAAAAATATTATTTACTTCCTTATTTATTTCGTTCTTTAAATTTAAAAATCTTGAAACTACTCTTTTAACATTTCCATCAATTACTGGAATTTTCTTATTTAGTCCTATCGATAAAACTGCAGCACATATGTATTTTCCAACACCTTTTAATTTTAAAAAATCATTAGCTTCTGTAGGTATTTTACCTTTATGTTTGTTTTGAATTGTTTTGCAGGCAGATTGAAAATTACGAACACGAGAATAATATCCCAATCCTTCCCAGTATTTTAATACTTCATCTTCACATGCATTTGATACAGATTCGATAGTAGGGAACCTGTCTATCCATTTATTGTAGTATGGAATTACAGTTTTAACTTGAGTTTGCTGAAGCATCACTTCTGACAACCATATTTTATATAAATCTTTTTCGCCTCTCCATGGTAAAGAAATATTTTTATCTTTGTACCATTTATATAAATTTTTTGAAAACTCCAAAATTTATTCATGCCTTATTTTAGTTAATACCCATGATAACTTTTCCAAAGATTGAAAGACATCATGTTTATCTTTATAGTTTAAAACAGATAAAATTTTAGTACTTACTTCATTTAATTTATTTTCAATTATATTTTTTTTTACAGATCCTTTTTTTGAAAGCGATATTTTATATATTCGTCTATCATAATAGTCTTTCGTGCGTTTGACATAACCTTTTTTTTCTAATTTATTTAAGTTTCGAGTTAATGTACTATTATCAATTCCTAATAAATTAGCCAGGTCTGTCATTGATATAGAGCTAAATGGAATTGATAATAAAAGTTGTACCTGAGACAATGTAAGACCTAAATCCTTCGCAATTTTCCTCATAATTATACTTATTTCTAGGTTCAAATCGTATATTTTTTCTGATATATTCATATAATTATCTGCTCAGTGAATTTTATAATCAATTAAATAACGCTAATTTATTTTCTAGAATTTGAATAGATAGTTCTGAATAATTACTCACTACATAATTAGCTATATGTAACTGTTCCTCGGGAATAGACCCTCTAAAGCCGATCACGTATGCTCCAGAACTTAATCCCGATTTTATACCATGCAAAGAGTCTTCAATTATTACAGAATTTCTAAAAGATACTTTCATTTGTTTCATTGCATATAAATATGGAGCCGGATTAGGCTTATTTTCTTTTGTCATACCTCCATATACTATTTCGTTAAAGATTTTGTCAAATCTTAATTTTGAATTAACATAGTCAAACATTTCTTTAGGAGATGCAGTTACTAATGCTGTTTTAATCTTGTTTTTTTTTAAAGATCTATGGAAATCTATGAAGCCATCTATAACCTTTAAGTTTTGATCAAATTGATTTTTTATATACTCTCTTCCTTTTTCAATAAATTTCTCTTTATTTTCCTTAATCTTATAACGTTCCATTGACAAATCATAAAATCTTTTCTCATTACAACCTTTAAAAAGAACCCAGTCCTCTTTTGGAATTTCAACACCATATTCTTTAAATAATTTTGTTTCTGCTATTTCATAAAGTGGCTCCGTGTCAATAATTACTCCATCCATGTCAAAACAAACTGCTTGAATTCTTTTCAATTAATATCCTCTAAAATTTGGCAATGATTACCATATAATTCTTTTAAAAAGTCTACATTATTATTAAAAAAACCATGTCCAATGACTTGGTGATGATCTACATGTAAACGTTTCATTTGCTGCCAGCAACCAGGTTTAGACTTTCCTGTAAATTCACAACTTGGCTCCTCTGTTCCATCTGATCTAAATGGATAATGCATGGAAAAAGTATTCACAATTCCATCATTTTCGTACCATTTATCGGTTGGTGCCTGCATTGTTCCAATTAGAGTTCCAGTTAGCCATAAATCTGCATTCATAGCCCAATCTGGGAAATGTTTTTTACTGTTTTTAGACTGTTTAGTAGAATAAGTAGAGTAACTAAAATAATGTACATTTGGATCAGTTTTATAATTTTTATTAAAAAGCATTGATCCTTGCAAAGATAAATCAAATTGAGATAAGTTTTTTGAATTTATGGCTGATGAATTGTTAATCCTTATCAAAAATTCTCGAAAGCTCTCATCTTGTTCTCGCTTGAGATTCCATTGATCTAAATCAAAGTTATAATATTTTTCTAAAAACCCATCATCATACATGGCACCTAAAAAAACAGCCGCCTTAACTGTCATCGGAAAATTATCCATAACTATGCTTGTTAAAGTTGTTCCATTTAAAGGAGATGAAATTGTTGTTATACTTTTTATCCAGCCTTTGCAACTTTTAGAGAGTATTTCTGAATCCTCACTTGAATTTTCCATTTCAAGAAGCCTTTCTAACATCAAAGCAGTTTGTCCACCTTGACTATGTGCAATAATGTGGATAGGGTTTTTATCATTCCACTCGGGATACAAGCCTTTAAATGATTTACCTTTAGGCTTTTGAATAATATCGTATTTTTTTGAATGATCAAGACCATAATTAACCTGTCCCCCTTTAATTTGGTAATAAGCTTCAATGGCCCTATCCCAATTGGAAGAAACTGGACCAACTGAAAGAGTGTGCACATCATACCCTTGTTCTTTTAACCAGTTCTCTAAATCAAATTTACCTCCCCAGTAATGAAAGTCTTTTATTTCATCTCTACCCCAACCTAAAAATCCATGCAAAAGAAAAATGGGATCACTTCTTAAAAAAGTTAAAAAAATAGAACATGATATAACAAAAATTTTAATCATCTTTTGTTGGTATATATGTTTTTAATAAATTTATCCTTTGTAAAACTGGTGGGTGAGTATAGTTAAGCCAGACATTTAACCAATGAGGATTTAAATTTGATAAATTTTGTAAGGTTAATTTTTTTAAACTTGATATTAGATGCATAGGTTTTTTTGTTGTTTTTGCTGAAAATTTATCTGCTTCAAATTCATGTTTTCGAGATAAATAATTAAATAAAAAGCGTGTAAAAATATCTACAGGTGCGTATAATATTCCGAAAAATATTAAACTTCCATAAATAGATAAATTTTCCATTTTAAATACACTAAACAAGTCAGGATTTCTCAAAAAAAACGACATAAAATAGAGAGTAATACCAGACTGGATAACTCCAATTATAATATTTTTTTGTATATGTTTACACTTGTAATGACCAACCTCATGTGCAATAATAGCTAAAATTTCTTCGTTTGATTGATTTTGGAATAGTGTATCATATAAAGCAATCCTTTTTGTTTTACCAATCCCGCTAAAATAAGCATTTGAATGACCTGATCTTTTTGAGCCATCCATTACATCAATTTTAGATACAGGAAAATTTACTTTTAGCAAATAAGATTTAATTTCAGATAATAAACTACCTTCTTCTAAAGGAGTAAATTTGTTAAAGAACGGTGTAATAAATATGTTAAAAACAGGCTGAATAGCTAATGAAAAAATACAAATAATAAACCAAACATATAGCCAAGCATTGCTCTCAAAAATCTCAAAAAAATATAAAATTAAAGAGATTAAAGGAGCTCCTATTACACACATTAAAAAATATCCCTTAATTTTATCCATGAAAAAAATTGAAAGGTTCATATTATTAAAACCAAATTTTTCTTCAATTACAAAATTTTTATAAAGGCTAAACGGCATGAACAACATATCATTTAAGATCAACAATGAGCCTATAAACAATAATCCGTTAGTAATTTCGTTATATCCAAGATTTCTAATTGATAAATCAATATAGTTAAACAGTCCAAAATAAATGATTACCAAAATAAGTACTGTAGAAAATGTTGAGGTAAATAAAGAAAATTTGATGTTTTCCTTGGTATATCGTTGAGACTTCAAATATTTTTTATTATCAAACAGATCTGAAAATTCTTCGGGTAATTTGTGACTTAAGTTTTTTAAATTCAATATATTAATTAATATTGATAATAAATATTCGAACAAAATCGCAATAATAATGAAAATATATATATTCATTGATTACCTATTACCTTATTTAATTTATTCTTAAACTTTAAAAAGCTTAAGAATAAGAATAAAAAAATTTATAATTAATATAATTTTGATCTATATTGAAAATTGCACTCGCTGCAAAAATATTATTAATTTTATCATAAATAAAATTTGAATATTTATATAAATGCATTTGATTAATTATTTTCTTATGATTAAATATATAATTAAACAATTTTAATAATTTATAAAATAAAACTTTAAAATGTTGGTAATATTTTATAAAACAAAATTAAGGATTTTTTTCTCGTAAATTGATAACCATCAATGTTGAATTATATAATTAAAAGAATACTACAGAGTATACCAGTTGTTTTTGGTGTGCTGACAATTTCCTTCATAATCTCTTATATTATTCCAGGTGATCCAGTTTTAGCTATGGTCGGTGATTTTTATGATAACAATACAATTATCCAAATTAAAAAAGAGCTTGGCCTAGATCAACCAATACATCTCCAATATCTTACTTATCTTAAAAATTTTATAAAAGGTAATTTAGGTATTTCATTTCAGACAAAGTCCTCTGTTTTTAATCTAATCTATAAAAAAGCAGCAATCACTTTTGTTTTAGCATTTTCTGCAACAATTTTTGCGTCTATTTTAGGAGTATTAATAGGAGTTTTTTCAGCAATAAAATTTCATAGTATTATTGATAGAATTTTTATTTTTATATCATTGTTAGGAATATCTGCTCCTGTATTCTGGATAGCACTATTGTTAATTTTTTATGTAGGTGTTGAATGGCGACTACTTCCTCCAACTGGTTACGGAAATTGGTATTTTTATATACTTCCAATATTAACATTAGGTACAAGATCTATTGCAGTAATTGCAAGAAATACTCGTATTTTTATGTTAAATATATTAAAAAAGGATTATATGAGAACAGCTAGAGCTAAAGGACTTTCTGAAAATATAATTTTATTTAAGCATGGTTTGAAAAATTTACTTATTCCTGTTATTACCATAATTTCAATAGACTTTGGTAGTTATTTATCAGGTGCTGTCCTAACCGAATCAATTTTTGGATTACCAGGTATTGGTAGATTATTACTTAATGCTATTATGCAAAGAGATTTTCCATTAATTCAAGGAACCGTATTATTTATGACAATTAGCACAATAATTATAAATATTGTAATAGATATTTTATATATTTGGTTGAATCCTAAATTGAGAGATAAAATCTCCTATGAATAATTTCATTGTTAAATTTTATAAACTAATAAATGATATTTATGCTCAAATTGGAATAGTTATAGTAATTATATTTTTAATTTTAATAATATTTCAATCATATTTACCCTCTCCTTTTGAACAAAATTTAGATAATCGTTTATCAAAAATAGGTGAAAATGGCCATGTTTTAGGATCTGACCAATTTGGTAGAGATCAATTGTCAAGATTAATATATGGTGCAAAAATTTCAATTACTGTTGGTTTTTTAAGCAGTATAATTACATTAATAATTGGTGTATTAATTGGTTCTATCGCTGGATATTACGGGGGCAAGACAGATGCATTTTTGATGAGAATAACTGATATGATAATGGGTTTTCCCTCTTTATTACTATTAATAGCCTTGTCTTCTGCAATGAGTCCCGGTATAAATACTGTAATAATTTCAATTGGATTAACCTCTTGGACCGGAGTTGCAAGAACTATAAGAAGTCAAGTTTTTACTATTAAAACAGAAGAATATATAAGTGCTGCAAAATCTTTAGGGTATTCTAATATAAAAATTCTAATAAACCATATTCTACCAAATTGTTTTGGTCTAATAATGATCTCATTTACATTAAGTATATCTGGAGCAATAATGGCTGAAGCAAGTTTATCTTTTCTAGGTTTAGGTGTACAGCCTCCAGTTCCAAGTTGGGGAATTATGATTAGCGAAGGAAAAGATTTTTTTAGGGTTGCACCAAGACTGTCATTATTGCCTGGACTTACAACTATCTTGGCTGTTCTTAGTATTAATCTATTAGGAGAAGCATTAAGAGACCTTTTAGAACCTTAATCATTTTCCGATCTCATAAATCTGTAGATTGCTTTTCTCATTAAAATGATTAAAATTATAATCTCCCCAAATATTTAAAATTTTTAAACCAGTATCAAGGATTAAACGATTCATTGTTTCTGGCCAATACATTCTAGTAAAAGATTTAGTTATTTGAAAATCTTTTTTTTTTTGAGGAATAATACCAAGTTATTTGATTTAACTCCTCATCTACATTATAATTATTTGTTTCCTCAATTATTACTTTTTCATTAATTTGTGTATCAAAATACTCTATAGCCTCAGTACGTAAATTATTTGGTCGACAATAGTGTAGTGGTGTGGGCCTATAAATATCAATGTAAAATCGACCTCTTTCATGTAAGTGTTTTTCTACACAATTCAAACATGCCCTTGCATCATCATCGTTTAATAAATGCAGAAAAGAATTAAATCCAATTATAATAATATCAAACTTCTTATGTAAATTGAAATTTGTCATATTTTCATTTAAAAATGTACAATTTATATATTTATACTGTTTAGCTAATTTACAAGCATAATCATAAAATGATTTTGATAGATCAATGCCAGTTAAATTATGTCCTTCTTTTAAAAGTGGAAAAGTAATTCTTCCAGTTCCGCTTGCTAACTCTAGAACATTCTTATTTGAATCATTTCCACATAAGTATTTCCACATTTCCAAATCATCTTTTTTCCACCAGTTTTCATCATCATAACGAACAGGGTTACTATAAACTGTATTTTCAATAAATTTCTTCATTTATCTGGTTTTTAATAAGTATATCAATTTCATTACGGATATTTTTCAGTCTACGCTTATTTCCTCCTTTGTGTTCAACCATTTTTAACACCTCTAATGCTTGCGAATAATATCCTTGATTTTTATATACTTCTGCTAAAGTAAATGTTGCCATTCTCATACTAATTGGTATTACCTCTTCAGGAATTTTAACTATTTCTGATTCCCTATTTAATTTTGTGTTTTCTTTTGAAATACTCTTTTTATCCGACAGCACTGGATTTATTTTAATTAAATTTTGCAACCAATAAATACATTCATCATCATCTGGTTTGATTTTTAGTATAGATGTAACAGTTGATTTAATTATGTTTTTACTTCGCTTTAAATCTTTTTGTATGCCAAAAAGAAGCTTAAGTGCATTTAAATGTGCTGGGTGTCGATTTACGACAAACTTCAAAGTTTTTTCTGCATCATGTAGACTTGAGTTTAATATCTGGATTTGTGCCATGATAAAATTCCCCTCGATGGATTCGGGTATAATATTTAAACCTTTTTCACAAATATGAGCAGCTAATTTTAATTCGTTCTCTTTTATATAAATATGAGATAAAATTGGGAAATATACTGATCCAGGGTCTTTTTGTATTTGGCTAATTAACCATTCTTTATCGAATTGATTCATTATAAAGGTATATTTCCATGCTTCTTTTTAGGGTTATTGTCTACTTTACTTTTGAGAACTTCTAAACTACTTATTATTCGTGTTCGTGTTTCAGAGGGTTCAATAATATCATCAATAAATCCATGCTTAGCAGCAATAAATGGATTAGAAAATTTTTCTTTATATTGTTGAATGAGATCATTTTTCTCTTT
>CEOW01017747.1_pt1 | contig 21006 bp, 19 predicted proteins | sample 530621 | NCBI WGS metagenome assembly CEOW01 (sample SAMEA2620734, study PRJEB7988) | marine metagenome | isolation source: saline water (ENVO:00002010), including | reverse complement strand
TTTTTAACTAAGGAGGTTCGATATACGACATAAGAAAAAAAGTGATAGTACAAGAATAAATGAACAAATAACAGCGGAATCAGTTAGATTGATTGATAACCGTGGACAACAGCTAGGTATACATATAATTGAGAAAGCTGTTGAAAAAGCAAACAGTCTGGATCTTGATCTGGTTGAAATTGTTCCTAATGCAAAGCCTCCTGTTTGTAAGATTATGGATTATGGTAAGTACTTATATGAGCAACAAAGAGAAAAAAAGAAGTTAAAGAAAAAACAACATGTTATTCATGTTAAAGAAATCCGTTTGAGACCTGCTATCAGCGATCATGACCTTTTAACTAAGCTTACAAAAGCTAAAAATTTTTTAGAAGATGGATGTAAAGTTAAGTTGACAGTTATGTTCCGAGGAAGAGAGCGTTACAGAATGGATATTGGAAGAGACCTTTTAGATAGAGTAGTAGAGGTTTTGGATGAAATAGCCAAAATTGAAAAGGCGCCAGATGTTGAGTCTAATAGAATGACATTAATAATGGCACCTAAGTAAGGAGTTATGATATGCCTAAAATGAAAACAAGAAAATCTGCAGCAAAAAGATTTAAAAAAACTGGTTCTGGAAAGATCAAGCATAATAAAACAGGCGCTAGACATTTTATGTCAAGAAAAAAGCCTACTAGAAAAAGAAGATTACGAAAAACCAGTACTTTAGCAGGTGGAATACACAAACGTACCAAAAAAATGATAATTAAATAAGGAAACTGAAATGCCAAGATCAAATAGCTCAGTCCCAAGACATAGAAAACATAGAAAACTTGTTAAACAAGCAAAAGGATATTTTGGAACTAGAAAATCAAATTATCGAACTGTAAAAGATGCTTTAGCAAAAGCTTGGAGTTATGCATACAGAGATAGAAGACAAAAGAAAAGAAATTTTAGAAGATTGTGGATAACAAGAATTAACGCTGCTGTAAGACTGCATAATTTAAATTATTCTAGTTTTATTTCAAAAATGAATGAAAAAAACATTCAATTAGATAGAAAATCTTTAGCCCACATAGCTCTACATGATCCAGAAGGATTTGGAGCCATCATTAAGGCTATTTCTAAATAATTTGTGTCAATAAAAGACCAAACTAAACAATTAAAAAAAGAATTTTTAGAGCAGTTAGATAACTGTTCTTCTCTGTTAGATTCTCAAAATATTAAGAATGACTATTTAGGTAGAAGGGGTAAGCTATCTCAGTTATATTCGAAGCTACAAAGCTTACCAAAAAATGAAAAAGCTTCTGTTGGAAAAGAAATTAATGATATAAAAATATTTTTTTCTCAAAAAATAGAATCGTTAGTTTCTTCTTACATTGAAAAAAAATCTGTTTCAAATAAAAAAGATTTTACTTTACCTGGAGATCCTCAACCCTTGGGTTCTATTCATCCTATTACTTTGGTATCTGAACAAATTAAAGATATATTTTCTAAGTTAGGTTTTTCTCTAGCTTACGGACCTGAAGTAGATACTGAATTTTATAATTTTGATGCACTTAACATTAAGGATGATCATCCTGCAAGAGATATGCAAGATACATTTTATATTGAGCCTGGAGTAGTATTAAGAACTCATACATCGAATACTCAAATTCATACTATGCTTAAAAAAGATCCACCAATTAAAATTATTGCTCCTGGACGCGTATATAGAAATGAAGATATTAGCGTTAGAAGTTATTGTCTTTTTCATCAAATTGAGGGCCTGTACATTGATAAAAACGTAACATTTGGTGATCTAAAAGGACTTTTAAATTATTTTGCTAAAGAGTTTTTTGGTAAAAATGTTAAAACCAGATTTAGACCTAGTTTTTTCCCTTTTACTGAACCAAGTGCAGAAATGGATATATATTGGGGTTTGGATTCAGAAAGTGATTACAGGATAACCAAAGGAACTGGATGGTTAGAAATCTTAGGTTGTGGCATGGTTGATCCTGAAGTTTTTAAATCAGTAAAAATAGATTCTGAAAAATGGACAGGTTATGCATTCGGAATGGGTATTGAAAGAATGGCTATGTTAAAATATGGAATTCATGATATCAGATTATTTTATGAAGGTGACATAAGAGTATTAAGGCAATTTAAATGATTATATCAAAAAACTGGTTAGAGGATCACATTGACATTAATTTAGATGATAGTATAATAGAATCTAGTTTAACAGCTTTAGGATTAGAATGTACCATTAAAAAAGAAGATATATCATATAAAGATGTATATATAGGAAGAATTATAAATGTTTCTAAGCATCAAAATGCTGATAAGTTATCTGTTTGTGATGTAGATATAGGTAATGATCAAAAGTTAAATATAGTGTGTGGAGCTCCAAATGTAATAAAGAATGCTAAAGTTGCTGTTGCCGTTGTTGGATCTTCTTTAAATAAAGGTAATTTTTTAGTAAAAAAAACAAAAATTAGAGGTGTATTGTCAGAAGGAATGCTTTGCTCAGAAAAAGAATTAGATCTATCATCAAATCATGATGGTATAATGATTCTTCCAGAAGATTGCAAAGTTGGAACAAAACTAGATGATCATTTTAATACTAAAAATGATACCATCTTTGAATTAGACTTAACACCAAATAGAGGTGACTGTTTAAGTCATTTAGGTGTTGCCAGAGAATTAGCAACATTAAATAATTTTACAATTAAAGAAACAGAAACATCATTTAACAAAGATTTCGAATATGACGAAGAATGTACTATTAATATTAGTAATGCTGAGGCGTGTTATAGATATTCATCGAGAATTATTAAAGGTATAAAAGTTGAGGAGTCTCCAGAATGGCTGAAGAAAAAACTTATATCAATCGGTCAAAAACCAATAAATAATATTGTTGATACAGCAAACTACATAATGTTTGATACTGGTCATCCCTTGCATACATTTGATTTAAAAAAAATAGATGGTAATTGTATTAATGTTAGGTATGCTGAGAAAAATGAAAAGATTACATTGTTGGATGATAAAACATATGATTTAAATATATCTAATCTAGTTATTGCAGATGACAAAAAACCCATAGCATTAGCTGGAGTAATGGGTGATAATAAAAGTGGTATATCTGATTCTACAGTTGATTTACTTATTGAAAGTGCTTATTTCAAGCCAGAAATAATTAGAAAATCGGCTAAAAGTATGGGTTTAATGACAGAATCGTCCAAACGATTTGAAAGAGATACTGATATAGAATCATTAACCCGAAGTTTAGATAAATTTTGTCAACTAATAAATACCATTTGCAAACCAAAAAGTATATCTGATTTAAAAGATTTGTATTTGAAGAAAAAAAATAATGTGATTGTAAATTTTAATATTGCAAAATGTAATCGTTTTTTGGGCACCTCAATAAAAGATAAAGAAGCAAATAACATTTTCAAAAAATTGAATATAACATTAGAAAAAAATAATGAATATAAAATTCCAAGCTACAGAAACGATTTAACTAGAGATGTAGATTTATATGAAGAAATTGCTAGAATTTTTGGATATGACAATATACCATCTAATAACACTTTTAATGCTAATTATTCTTCTTTTGATAAAGATGAATTATCTCTCATTAAAAAAATAAAATTTTATCTCATGTCTAATGGTTTTTATGAACACTATTCTAATAGTTTGGTAGATCATAATAATGACATAATTTTTTCTGATTTTAATCAAGTTAAAATTTCTAACCCATTGAGCAATAAAATGCAATATTTAAGAAGTACATTAATTCCTGGTTTAATAAATGCAATTTCTTTTAATTTAAATCGTAAACAAGAAAATTTTAAACTATTTGAGAGTGGTGTAATTCATAAATATGTTAAGAATGTTGAAACTAAATCAATAGAAAAACAATCCATAACTTTAGCTTTTGTGCCAGGTAATTTCAAACATTGGAAGAAAAACTGTAGCAATGATTTTTTTACTGTTAAAGGAGAAATAATAAAATTTCTCAAATATTTAAGATTTGATAAGATTACTTTCAAAGATAAAAAATATAAAGGTTTTATTCATTCATTTTCAATAAATGTTAATAATGTAAATATTGGCTATTTTGGAGAAGTTGACAATTCATTAATTAAACATTATAAAATTAAAAATAAATTATATTTTGCTGATTTTTCTTATGAAAAGTTAAACAGTTTACAAAATGATAAAATAAATTTTTTAGTTCCTAATGTATACCCATCAATTTCAAGAGATATCGCAATAGAAGTAGATAGTTATGTAGAATCACAATCCATAGAAAATACTATAACTTCGAAAGGTGGGGATCTATTAAAAAATGTATTTTTATTTGATGTATACCAGGATAAAAAAATGGGAGACTCCAAGAAGAGCCTGGCTTACAAAATAACATTTCAAGCAAATAATAGAACGTTATTAGATAACGAAATAGATGATATAATGATAATTATAATGAAATCTTTAAAAGATACTTATAATATTAAGCAGAGATAAAATGTCAAAAAATAATTTAATTAAAGTCACAATAATGGATCAAGAGTATACAGTTAATACCACTGCTTCTCCAGAATATATAGAAAAACTTTCTATTTTTCTTAATGATAAAATGTCTGAAATAAAAGAATCTGGTATTGAAAAAGATTCACAGCTAAGAATAGCAGTTTTAGCTGCGATGAATATTGCCGATGAATTCTTTCAAATTAAAGATAAAAATCTTAAGACTATAAACGAAATTGAAGATAAAACAAGACTATTATTAAGTAAAATTAACAATGACCTTAATAAAAATCAATGAATACAAAAATTTTAGATGGTATTGAAGTTGCTAAGTTTTTAAAAAAAAATATTAACGAGCAAATTTTATCCTTAAAAAAAAGAAATTTAAAACCTGGACTAGCAGCAATTCTTATTGGTTCCGATCCAGCATCACAAGTCTATGTTAAAAATAAAGAAAAGGTTTTTTCAAAACATAATTGTTTAACAAAAACATTTAAATTCCCCGATGACAGTTCCGAAGAAGAAATTATTGATTTTATTAAAAAATTAAATAATGATGATGCTTTTCATGGTATTCTTGTACAGTTACCCTTACCAAAAAGATTTAATACTAAAAAAATACTTCATTCGGTGAGTGCTTACAAGGATGTTGATGGTTTTCATCCATTCAATTTAGGATTATTATTTGAGGGTAATCCAAATTTTATACCCTGTACGCCAAATGGAATTTTAGAAATTTTAAAGTATTACAATATAAAAACAACATCCAAAAATATTGTTATTATTGGTAGAAGTAATATTGTTGGTAAACCAATGTTTTCTTTATTATCTCAAAATTTTGAATTTGGTAATGCTACTGTGACTTTATGTCATTCCAAAACAGAAAACATTAGTAGTTATACAAAAAATGCAGATATTTTAATTGTTGCTGTTGGTTTACCCAATATGGTAGATGCAACTATGCTAAAAAAAGGTGTAGATATTATTGACGTAGGTATAAACAGAGTGAATGATAATAGTAAAAAAGGTTATCATCTTGTCGGAGACGTCAATTTTAATTCTGCTATGGGTATTGCTAATAGTATAACACCTGTACCGGGAGGTGTTGGGCCATTAACAATAACAATGTTACTTCACAACACTGTTAAAGCTTGTGAATTATTTAGCACCCGTGGCTCAACTGGATAGAGCTCTGGATTTCGGCTCCAGCGGTTGCAGGTTCGAATCCTGCCGGGTGTACAAAATTATTAATAAATTAACTAAATAGAAAAAAAAAATATTTATTCAATATAATTTTATTATTAAATTTATTATCATTTTAGATAATTATTTATTTCAGAGGAGAACTTTATATGAATCTGGGTACATTAATAGGTTTAGTTTTAGGTACAGCTTTGGTAGGGGCTGCGATGTATTTATCAGCGGTTGGTGCTGGTCAAACAATGATGGGGTACGTAGATACAGTAAGTTTTTTGATTGTATTAGGAGGAGCGCTATCTGCTGTATGTATAGCGTATAAGCTAAGTGATGTATTAACAATTTTTAAATCACTGGGTAGATTATTTAAAGATGATAACTTTACACTTGGTGACGTTGTTGATGATGCTGTAGAACTTGCAACTGCTAACAGATCTGGACAATTAGAATCTCAAATAGATGGTACTCCATCATCTATGCCTTTTAGAATGCATATGATTAAAAGTGGTATACAAATGATAGTTGATGGCAGCAAGTTAGAAGATATAGAGGAAATTTTATTGAATCAAGAAAAATTTCGTTACATTAGAGAAGATATTAATATGAATGTTATGAAAAAGCTTGGTGAGTATACTCCGGCTTTTGGTATGGTAGGAACCCTTGTAGGTTTGGTAATGATGCTTTATGGTATGGGTGCTGGAGAAAGTGAAAATATGGCAGCTAAGTTAGGTTTATCAATGGCTGTAGCTTTGATCACTACACTTTATGGAGCTCTATTTGCTAATTTCTTATTCTTACCTTTCGCAGATAAATTAGGAAATAAAAATCAAAATAAAAAAATCGAAAGTGCTTTATGTACTGAAGCAGTAATGTTAATTGCAAAAAAAGTACATCCCATTACTGTTAGAGAAAGATTAAATGCTTTTATCCCAAGAAAAGATAGAAAGGTCGAAGAATAGTGCCAAAAGAGTTTACTGAAGACGATTGTCCTGAATGCCCACCTGAGGGCCTACCAATTTGGATGGGTACGTTTGCAGACATGATGACCTTATTGTTTGCATTTTTTGTTCTACTATTTTCAATGGCTAGAATGGATCCAGTTAAAATGGCTGAAATGGCTGAAGCTATGACTGAGCATGCCAGCGGAGCTAAAGAACCTGGTGAAGAGGGAATGGAACCCCCTAAAAGTTCAGCTGCTATTAAAGAAGAATTAAAAGAAATTAAAGAAGAATTGCCTGAATCTATTTCAGATAAAGTTTCAGTTTCTTCAGATGCTTTGGGAGTCGCACTCGAAATGCAGGGAGATATATGTTTTAGAGGAGGTTCTGTTGATATGAACCAAGCAATGATGGATATTTTAGATGTTGCCTCTGAGGCATTAATGACCCATCCTAAAGACTTGAGAAGAATTTATGTTCAAGGTCATTCAGATAATATGCCTGTTAGTGGTAAGTTAAAAGAAAAATATCCTACAAACTGGGAACTTTCTGCTGCTAGGGCTGCTGTTGTTGTAAATTATCTTATTTCTGCAAAAGGTATAAACCCTACTCGGCTACAAGCCTCTGGATTTGCCGATAGATGGCCATCAGGAATTGATTTTATGGATATGAGAGAAACAGTTTTAGATACCGTTACGGGAACTTACAGCGCCTATGTAGATGACGCTCTTATTCGTAAATACAATAACACATCTGCTAAACAAGCAAAAAATAGACGTATTAAGATTATTTTTTCACCAAGTTAAAAATTACCAGCTTCATCATATTCTTCATCCATATTAACTTTTCTATTTATGATTAGTCTTTTTATACAAAGTAGTATTATTACAACTCCAATTATTTTTATTAATTGATAGAATATGAGCAATTTAGTACCGCTACCGAGCAAAGTAATAATAGTATCGTTAATTTCTACAGCTATTTTATTTAACATTTTTATTGTTTTTTATGATAAATAGATCAGTTAATTTTATAATATTTATCGTCATTTTTTTAATGATTTTTTTACTTTTTATCGTTGATTAATATAATTTATACTGATCGTCGCTGATTCATTATTAGGAAATTTAAAGCTATTCTCAAAATCGATTTTTAAACCTGATTTTTTTACACACTCAATGAATCTATCTAATTCTAGTATATATTGATCTGAAAATCCGTGAGTTGCATCATAAGGAATTGATAAAGATCGCCCAATTAACATTGAACATAGTTTAGGGTCAATAGAGTGTAATTCCAGCAAAATGAGCCCGTGCTTTGATATATATGGTTTCCATTTTAAAAAATGTTCAATCAAATTACTTTCTAACATCGAATTTGATATCCACCTTCCTTTTGATGAAAAGCAACAAGATGATTCTGATATATTAGTAAAATTGTTTTTAGGTTCTGAAAATACCCGATTATGGTCTAAAAATGTTCTAACATTAAGGAAATCATTTAAATTTAAATTTAACAATTCTTTGACTTTTTTGTTAAAATGATTTGGATTACTTATATCAGCTTTGATTAATGTATAATCAATAAAATTTTCTTTTAAATTTTTATCGGTTTCTTTTAGTGCCTCGTTGTTATAGTCAGCTCCAATGAATTTTAAAGGAAACTCTTTTATGTATTTATATCGTTTTGTTTTTTTTATTAATTCATTTAAATGTAATATAAAAGTTCCATCACCACAACCCATATCAGCAATACCAATTGGTTGTTTTTCAATTGGTTTATTAAATATTTTTAATACTATTAAATCGATATACTTAAAATAGGTTTTGTGAGAACCACCACTAGCCCAAACATTCAAAGGTCTATTTACATGAATTTCTTTTTTTATATTTGTATTAATTTTTAAAATTTCACTGTTCCCAAAAATCAACTCATTGGTTTTAATAAATGTAGGTAGATAAGAAACTGTTACTCCATAAGCAGAGGCTATTTTAAAAGCGTATTTTCCTTGTTTTGTAATATTGTATTCATTGTCAATCCAACCCTCAATTGATAAAATTTTTAGTATGATTTTAAATTTATCATAAGTTTTAACTATGTAGTTTAATTTATTTTGATTTAAAAGATTATTGTAAGCAAGAGATGTAATTATTGGACTTATTAAGATTCCATTTAAATGGGATATTATTTCTTTGTTATATTTTATATTTTTATCTAATCCCCAATGTAATTTAGAAAGTTTAAGTAATTCTTCTAATAAAAGATAATGTTTTGAATTAATATTCTTATGAAACATTAGTTTATTATTATCACATTCTAAAAAGTAATCTATACAGAAATTGTACTCATCAAAATAATTAAAAAAATGCAATCCTTTTTTTGTAATATGGTATGATATATTTTTACCATCTGATATAATTTTTTGATTAATCAAACCTTGCGAAGATAATAATCTAAGGGCAACATTCATATAGCCAACATTGAAAGAAAATTTTTTTTGTAACATATTTGTATCAAATGTTTTATTAGTTCTTAAAAAGGAAGTTAACTTATTTTTATTAAAACTATTTATTATTGCGGAGATTGAAAATCCATCAAGATGATTAAAAATTACTTTTCTTATTTTTTGTTTTTCAATTTTTGATATCATATGAGTTAATACTTAAATTTCGCTAGAGATATGTAGTCTCATAACATATATTTATTATGTTAAAGTTTACATAATAATTTATCTTAGTTTAAATAAAAAAAGGAGTTTGCATGAAATCTATAGATTTCAAAAGCTTTATAATAGGCATTTTATCAACCACATCATTATTACTATTGGTTAATTCTGATAGTAAAATGAATGAAATGAAAAATTTAACAGTAGAACAGTTAACGATAACTAAAGGTCTACAAATAGTTAATGACAATGACGAAAAAGCTGTATCTATATATTCTAAGGCTGGAGGTGGTGTTTTAAAAATGTATAATAAGTATGGAAAAAACACTGCATATTTAGGAACAGGTGGAGGAGATAAAGGCGGCTTTAAAATTTATAACAAAGATGGTGATGATATTGCTTTTATTAGTGCAACAAAATCAAATAAAGGATTTATTCAGATATATAATTCAGATAGCAAATCCATAGCTAAGTTATCTGCAGATGAAAATAATTCTGGTTTATTAACTTTAAAAGATAAAAATGATGCTATTATTTTTGAAAGTAATAATATTGAACAAAAAGGATCATCAATAGATATGTCCAGTGACGATTTGTATCTTGGTAATTTAAAAGTTAAATCTCTATCTGTTATTGATGAAAATGATTTTGTTAAGGGGTCCTTTTTTATAAATGAAGATGAAAATGCTCAAATTAATTTATCACAAAATGATAAAGAAATTATTTATCCTACTAACATTGATCAAGATACTACATCATCAGATGATAAAATTGATTTACAACAAAATTTAGGTGATGTAAGAGTAAATTCTATTTCAATATTTGATGCTGATGACAAACTTAAATTAAAAATTGGAATTGATGAAGAAAATAGTGGTTATCTTCAAGTTACTAATGAAGTTGAAGACTATTTCTATCCTTCAGGTTTAGATGATATTGATTTAAATAATTTAGATCATATTACTGTGAAATCATTAAAGATTAAGGATAGTGAAAATAATGAAAAAGTTTTCTTAGGGCTTAATGAAAATAATGATGGTCTATTAAGTTTTAATTATAATGATGAAATAATAAAATATCCAAATGAAGAAAAATCTGATGATTTAAATTTAGAAAATTTAGGGGATATTACAGTAAACTCAATTAAGGTTCTTAATTCAACTGGAATTCCAGTTGGTTTAATTGGACAAGATAATTCAGGAAATGGAAGAATTGATTTAAGAAATTCAACTGGACAAGAAACAAGCTTTACTTCTGAAAATGTTTTACAAAAAGGTGACAATTTAGGAGATGTAAATGTTAGTTCTCTAAATGTAATAAATCCTGAAAATGAAGTTTTGATAACACTTGAAGAACACAAAGCAGGATATGGTGTAATTAAAGCTAAAAATCCTGCTGGCAATGTTGTTTTTGCATCTGATGATATAAATGTAATTCAAGGGCAAGACACATCAAAATCTGAATCTAGTATATCTTCAGATGATATTAAAGTAAAGAGTCTAACATTAATTGATGATAATGGAAAAAAAATTGGTTTTTTTGGTAAAAATAATGAAGGCAAACCTGAGCTAAAAATGTACAATACATTTCAAGATATATCTTTGTCTTTACAAACCTCAACTAATGATGGGGGTAAAATATCTTTGTTTGACTCTATGTCAAATGAATTTTTTGTTGTTAATGATCAAACAAAAGGACTATTTACGAATAATTTGTCATCAAATAATTTAACTTCAAAAGAGTTCTCTTCTGAATTGGTTAATTCAAAAGAATTAAATGTTAGAAGTCTTGAAGTAGAAAATATTAAAACAAGTAAAATATCAGTTAATAATTCAAATGGAGATAGTAAAGTTTTATTGTCAGTTGATGATAATGATGTTGGTTCCATTGAGACATATTCATCAGAAAGTACTATTAAATTCAATTCTAATGAAATTGAAACCGGTAATATTGGTGATAATATTGAAGCGAAATCTTTGACAATATTATCAGAAAATGGTGATAAAAGAATTTTTATCGGAACAGACACAAATAACAACGGAATATTAAATTTTCAAAATGAATTTGGTATAACTACAAATAGTGTTAAAACTGATATTGATGGTAATGGAAATATTGAGTTATTTAATAATACTGGTCAAAAAATTGTCTCACTACAAAGAGGAACTGGAGATGGTGGTTTAATAAATATTTATAATAGAAATAATGAAAATATTACTCAAATTGGTGTAGATCAAAATGGACTTTTAGGTAAAATATCGAGAATCAACAATCTTGAGATTATCAATCAATTTGATTATGTTACTTCAAGATTAGGTAATGATATTGCTGGTCAAGGATCATTAACAATTTCCAATCAAGAGGGTAATCCTAGTACTACTTTAGGTACTCTATCAACTGGTAAGGGAGGTGGTTTCATTGCATACAGCTCAGAGGGTAAGATTACCTCATTTTTAGGTACAAATGATAATAGTGGCGGAATTTTAATGTCATTTAATAAACATGCTAAAAGAACCACATATTTAGGAACAAATAAAAGTGATTACGGTATGATACTCTTAAGTAGTAGAGGTGGTGTAACACGTTGGGGTAGAGAAGGCAATGAATAAAAAAAGAAGTCTAGTTCCGATCCATATAAGCAAATTAAAGCCTTACATAGCTGGAAAAAGAATAGAAGAAGTAAAAAAAGAGCATAATTTATCAAACATTATCAAACTGTCCTCTAATGAAAATCCTCTTGGTTCGTCACCTTTAGCAATTGATTCAATTACAAGTTCAAATATTGATTTTCATAGATATCCAGACTCATCAGGTTATGATCTTAGAAAAAAAATTGCGAATAAATTTGAAGTTAAAATTGAAAATGTAATACTTGGTAGTGGAAGTGAAGGTATTATGTCATCAATAATGAGAACATTCTTATCAAGTGATGATGAAATAATTAGCTCTAAAAATTCTTTTATTGGTTTTAGAGTTCTAGCTAATGCTAGCGGTATTAAAACTAATTGGGTACCAATGGAAAACTACAAATATGATTTACCAGCTATATCCAAATTTATTAATGATAAAACAAAATTAATTTATTTAGCTAATCCAGATAATCCAACGGGAACATATTTTAATAAATTAAAATTTGATGATTTTATGAATAATGTTCCAAAAAACGTCTTAGTTATTCTTGATGAAGCATACTTCGAATATGCAAAAGATAATGAAGATTTCCCTGATTCAATGTTTTATAGGTACGATAATGTAATTACTTTAAGAACTTTTTCAAAAATATATGGTTTAGCTTCATTAAGAATTGGCTATGGTTTTGCACATGAAAGATTAATTAACAATTTAATGAAAGTTAAATTACCTTTTGAGCCATCAACGGTTGCTCAATTGGCTGCAATATCAGCAATTGATGATGATGATTTTATGAAAAAATCTATTTTTGAAAATAAAATAAATAAAATTAAAATATATGAATCATTAAAAAATAAAAAATTAAATTACATTGAATCTGCAACAAATTTTGTTACCTTAATCTTTAAAAGTGGTGATGAAGCTAAATATTTTTGTGATTATATGCTATCTAAAGGAATTATTCTAAGGAATTTAAAAGGTTTTGGTATAGATAATTGCATACGTATTTCTATTGGTAACAATAAAGAAACAAATTCATTTTTGAAAATTTTAGATGATTTTTATTTTAATGTTACCTAAAGCACATAATTTTATATATTAATATTATTACATTCCTTTATGTTAAAGATCACAATACAGTTTTTACTTTTTTCTTTTCTATTATCTAATGAATCTTTGAATATGAATCTTATTTCAAATCTTACATTTGATGAAGAACTATCCGATATCATAGGGTTTTCACAAGACGGTAGAGAAATTGCTGTAGTAGGTTTAGAATCTTCTACAGTGCTTGTAGATGTTACGAACCCTTTTATACCATATGAAATTGTAAGAATTCCCGGTGGTATAAGTTCTTGGAGGGATATTAAATATTGGAATAGACATTTATATGTTGGTACAGAGGCAATTACGGATAATGGAATTCAAATAATAAGTGTTGATAATATTGATAATCCTATATTGGTTAATGTCTTAAATGATTTTGGTCCAAGTCATAATTTATGGATAGACAACGATGGTTTTTTGTATGTTTTAGGAGTTTTACAAGATTGTGATATATGGATTTACACTTTACAAAACCCAGAATTTCCTGAACAGGTTGGATGCTGGCAAGGAGAATATATTCATGATATTGATGTACTTAATAATAAATTATATGCAGCTGCAATCAATTCTAGCACAATTTATATTTTAGATATTGAAGAAAAAAATAATATTGAGATTTTAACTAGTTGGACATATCCAGGTGAGGCGCATGATTGTTCTATTACTTCAGATGAAAAATTTCTCATAACAGCCGATGAAATGCTATCTGGACATTTAAAAATATGGAACATAGAAGATTATGATAATGTAGAGCTAATTGGAGAATATGCTGCAAATCTAAATCATTCAGCTCATAATGTATATGTTAGAAATAATTTAGTTTTTACTTCTTATTATGCTGATGGTACTAGAGTAATTGATATTACTAACCCATCAGAGCCTGTGGAAGTAGCTTATTACGATACATCAAATATAGAAGGATTATATGTTGGTAACTGGGGAGTTTACCCTTTCTTACCAAGTAATTATATTATTTCGTCTGATATTGAAAGTGGTTTATTTATATTTGATCTTAATGGAATTGTTATTAATCATTCAGAAATTAATATACAATCTCATTTCGATGAATATTATCAAGTTGAATTTGATTTAATTGAATTGAATTCATATCTTAGTGACGCTAAAATATATTTTAGAAATTTTACTATTGATAATGAGTGGACTAACTTAAATTTAAATACTAATAATAATACCTACTACGCAAATATTCCAAAACAAAACAATGGTTCTGTTATTCAATATTATATTGAAGTAACAGATCATAATGAAATGAAATATTATTACAATGAATATGATGCTGATAATCCAATGTTTTTCATAGTGGGGCAACTACCAACCATTATTAGTGAAAACTTTGAAGAATACACTAGCTCAATTAATTGGAATTTATCAGATAATAGTAATGCGTTGAATGGAAATTGGGAACGTGGTATACCTAATGGAACACAATTAAATAATATTCATGTTCAGCCATATGAAGATCATACAGAAAACGGTTATTATTGTTTTATGACTGGTAATTTAATGACTGATGATCCATACTTTGATGATGTAGAATCTGGCTCCACCATTTTGATTAGTCCAACATATGATTTAATTGAATATGATAATTTAATTTTTTCTTTTGCTTACTGGTTTAGTAATTCATTAGGTGATAACCCACAAGAAGATTTTTTTTCTGTTGATGTTTCAAATGATCTAGGACAGAATTGGATCAGCTTGAAAAATACTAACATTCCAACAAACAATTGGGAAGAAACAAAAATAGTTATTTCAGATCAAATTAATATGACTGAAGAAATGATATTTAGATTTACAGTTTCAGATATCAATGATAGTTCATTAGTAGAAGCAGCAATTGATGATATAGAAATACTAGCCTTTGGATATCCTTATAATTTTGGTGATGTTAACTTTGATAATAATATAGACATCATTGATATTGTTTTCATATTAGGTTACATACAATCAAATTTTTTATTTAATTTATTCCAAGAGCAAAATGCTGATTTTAATCAAGATAATATTATCAATGTACTTGATATAGTTACAATTGTGGAATTTATATTAGCTGAATAATAATATGACAGGTCATGAAAAATATATGTTTAGAGCTATAGAACTAGCAAAACTTGGTAGCGGGTATGTTTCTCCCAATCCAATGGTTGGATGTGTTTTAGTAAAAAATGATAAAATTATTGGTGAAGGTTTTCATGAAAAATATGGTGGTCCACATGCAGAAGACATGGCTATTAAAAATTCTTATGAATTGCCTTTAGACTCAACAGCTTATATTAATCTCGAACCTTGTTGTATTGAATCAAAAACCCCACCTTGCACTAAACTATTGTACGAAAATGGAATAAAAGAATGCTATATTTCAATTTTAGACCCAAATCCAAAAATTGCTGGTAATGGAGTAAAAGCATTAAAAGAATTTGGAATTAAAGTACATATTGGTTTGTGTAAAGAAATGTCACAAAAATTAAACAAAGGTTTCATAAAGTGGATTACGCAAGGCAAACCTTGGGTAATATTGAAAATTGCACAGTCTAAAAATGGATTTTTAGGTTTAAATAACTCAACGAGAACACAAATTACAACCAATGAATCAATTTGTGATGTTCACAATTTGAGAACTAAAGTTGATGCTATTTTAATTGGTAAAAATACTGCTTTGGTGGATAATCCTAAATTAACTGTTAGATATGCAAAGGGTACTAATCCATTAAGAATAATATTAGATACAAATAGAAAACTTCCTTTAGATTTAAATGTATTTAGAGATCAATTAGCTGAAACAATTGTATTATGCTCCAAAGATAAGTTTTCTAATAGCAGAACATCATTCTGTAAATATATTGCTGTCCAGGAACAGAATGGGAAGCTTAGTTTGAATGAAAGTTTAATAGCAATTGCAAATGAGGGAGTAACAACATTATTAATTGAAAGTGGACCTGAACTTATAAAGTCTCTTATGAATGAAAATTTAATTGATGAGCTTTATCTTTACAGTTCAAATAAAAATTTAAAAAATGCAGATTTAAAAAATCCTTTAAAATTATCCAATAAATGGAAAATAAATTTTTCAAAAGATATTGGTGAAGACAATTTAATTAACGCAGAAAGAAAATTAGAATGTTTACAGGAATTATAGAAGATATAGGCATAGTTAAAAAAATCAATTCTACAAAAACTGGTAGAGAATTTTTCATAACGTCCAATGATATCATTTTTTCTGAAATTAAAATTGGTGATAGCTTATCAATAAATGGAGTATGTTTAACGTTAGTAGAAAAGTATAATAAATTACTAAGATTTCAAATAGTGACAGAAACACTTCGTTGCACAAATTTGGGTAAAGTAAAAGAAAATAGTTATGTTAATTTAGAACGAGCTTTGAAAATATCTGATAGAATAGATGGTCATATTTTGCAAGGTCACGTAGAAAACATTGGATATTTAAAAGAAACTAAAGAAATTGGTGATAGTCTAATAATAAATATCGAAATAGAACCTGAGCTATTAAAGTATTGTATAGTCAAAGGTTCAATAGGAATAAATGGCGTATCCTTAACAATTGCTAACATTACGAAAAATATTATTTCAATAGCAATAATACCACATACTAAAGACAAAACTACTATAGGAAAAATGAAAAAAGGTGATATGGTGAATATTGAAACTGATATATTATCAAAGTATATTGAGAATTTTTTTAATTTTAATAAAAATAAATACAAAAACATTTATGAGGGTCTAAAAAGTAAATGACAAATTTTAGCTCAATTAAAGATACAATCAAACAATTCTCTGAGGGTAAAATGATTATTGTTGTTGATGATGAGAATAGAGAAAATGAAGGTGATTTTATCATAGCTGCTGATAAAGTTAAGCCTGATGATATAAATTTTATGATAAAGGAAGGTAAAGGTCTATTGTGTGTACCAATAACTAAAGATAATGCAAATAGACTAGAATTAGAGCCAATGGTCTCTAAGTATTCATCTTTACATGAAACGGCTTTTACTATTAGTGTAGATGCAATAAAGAACTGTACAACAGGTATTTCAACAAATGATAGATATAACACTATACAAACAATCATAGATAAAAAATCTAAACCTCAAGATCTTGCTAGACCAGGTCATATGTTCCCTTTGATTGCTAAAGAAGGGGGTGTTTTAAGAAGGGCTGGACACACCGAAGCTGCTGTAGATTTAGCAATTTTAGCTGGATGTCATCCATCTGCAGTTATTGTAGAGATTGTTGATGACGATGGTACAATGGCTAGACTTGATAAACTTCTTAAAATTGCAGAAAAATTCAACCTTCCAATAATATCTATTGCAGATCTAATTAAATATAGGAGAAAAAACACAAAATTAGTTGACTTAGTTTCTCAGATACCATTTCCAACAAAATATGGTGACTTTAAGTTAAATCTTTTTGAAGACAAGATATTTAAAAGTAATCATTTGGCTATTGTTAAAGGAGATATAAAACCTGATAATGAAACAATTGTTCGTGTTCACTCTCAATGTTTGACAGGAGACTTATTTGATTCATTGAGATGTGATTGTGGTGATCAATTGCATAGCGCCCTTGAAATAATAGAAAAAGAAGGAAATGGTGTTTTAGTATACCTAAGACAAGAAGGAAGAGGTATTGGATTAAAAAATAAAATTTTAGCGTATAAATTGCAGGATACTGGTTTAGATACCGTTGAAGCAAATGAAAAATTAGGATTTGCCCCAGATCTTAGAGAATATGGAATTGGTGCGCAAATATTAAGAGAGTGTAATGTTAAAAAAATGAAATTGTTAACAAATAACCCTAGAAAAATAATAGGCTTAGAAGGTTTTGGTCTTGAAGTAGTTTCAAGATTACCAATCGAAATTGAATCAAATGATGTAAACAAAAAATATATGGATACAAAAAGAGAAAAGTTAGGACATTTGCTAGGTAAATAATTATGAAAAGTATCTTGGGTAATTTAGATGCAAAAAAAATAAAGATAGTTATTATATTCGCAAAATATAATTCAATAATAGTTAATAAATTATTGGATGGCGCTCTTGATGCTTTTGATTATTATCAAGGTGATAAAAAAAATATAATTCTTATTCAAGTACCTGGTGCATTTGAAATTCCAGGAGTAATTAATCAAGTAATGGATAATATTAAAACTGATTGCATATTAGCTTTAGGTTCAATTATTAGAGGTGGAACACCTCATTTTGATTATGTCGCTGGAGAATCTAGTAATGGGATTGCATTTTTTTCTAAAACTAAAAATATTCCAGTAATTAATGGTATATTGACAACAGATAATATTGAGCAAGCTCTTGAAAGAGCAGGTACAAAAGCGGGTAATAAAGGCTGGGAATTAATGGAAACTGCTATAGAGACTTCGTCAATTTATAAACAAATACAAAACAATTAATCAGTTTAAAAATATTATCAGTTTTTTTATATTTTTGACTATTGCATTCTCAAATGTTGATTTCAATAAATGGGAACATTTTACATCCTTCATCACACCTAATGATATTTTAATTCAAGATAATGTTATTTTATATACATCTAGTGGAGGGCTAGTTGAATATAACATTTATGAAAATACATTTAATCATATTGATAAAAATAATCTATTATTACTTGATTTAAATAATATAACTATTTTTAAAAATGATTATATTATCACTGGTAAAGGACCATCTGAATCTAAATTGCAAATCTTAGATGATAAAATGGTTTTAAAAGAAAACTATAGTATATCAGAGTCAATAAATGAAATAATTCATATTGGATATTTAGATACATTAGTGTTTGTTACATACAGAATTCAAAACGATTATGGAATAATGCAATTTTCTTTTGAAGATAATGAATATCATTACAATGATTATTATGAGATTTTTCCCGTTCCAATATCAAAAATATCTGATTTTGATATTGTTGGAGAATCAATTGTAATTACAACTCCTGAAGGATTACTTAAGGCTAACATTTATGACAATTTAAAATCACCAGCTAATTGGACAGTTTATAATACTCCTTTTGAAACTTTACAATACCACGAAAGAAATGATATTATATATTTAGGAGGATATGATAATAATGTAATTCAATCAATAGAAAATAATTGGTCAAATCTTAATTTAGACTTCAATGAATCTATTATTGATGATTCATTAGAAATAGAAATTATAGATATAATTCAATATGACAATAGTATTTTATTTTTAACAAAAAAAGAAGTTATTATCATAGGGGATACAGATTTAAAATTTGAAATTCCAATTGATTCTGAATTTACTTGTGTAGATTTTAATAATAATATCATAGTTTTAGGTGTTAAGAATAATGGCATATTAAAATATGATTTTTTTTCTGGCGAGTTTGATTTTTTAAAACCAAATTCACCATTTTTTAATCAATATGATGCAATAACTACATTAACAAATGGATCATTAGTTGGAGTAGCAAACAGGATCGAATTTATAGAAAATTCTAGACACAACATTTTAGCAGGTGTTACTTTATTTCAAAATGGAAATTATTATAATTATATATCAAAGAAGTCTATTGAAAACTATGAAATTATTTTAAATGATCAAAATACATATAATTCTATTATTGATTATTTTCCAGGAGATAATAACACTTGGAGTGTAGTATCAAAAATTGATAATGAGATATTTTTTAGCAATAGTGGCATTTGGCCTGATCAGGATAATGAAAAAGGCGGCTTAATATCACTAAACTTAAATGATGCCAGTATAGAAATCTTTGATACGACTTCATCAATATTAAGTGGTTTAAATGGAATATATAATAATTCATGGATAAATCCATACCTAACTGTAAATCAACTTTACATTGATGAAACCAAAAATTTGTGGGTTATTAACCCTTATGGTGAATCTGATACTTCAATAGCGGTTGTTAGATCTCAAAATGATAAATGGACTAAGATATATCCTAATGATATTGAATCTTTTTATCCAACTGAGGTAATTGTAGACCAAAATAAATTAGCTTGGTTTGCTTTTCATAATCAAAGTTATCATATATCAAACAATAATATTAATAATTATTCAAATGGTGGAGTACAAGTTTTAGATTATAATAATATTATTGATGGTCAAGATGACGAATGGTTAACAATAATCAATAAAGAGGTTTTACCAAGCTTTTCAAATGGAACTAATTGTTCAGTATTTTCGATTGCAAGTGATAAGCAAAATAAAATTTGGTTATTAACATCTGTTGGTATTCAAGGATATCTTTATTACAAATCTGGTTCAAATATTACTTTAATCCCAATGTATATAGACAATAACCAAAATTTGATAAATTACTTGTCAAATTTATCATTTCAAGAAGGTGATTGTATAAAAGTCGATCCTAATGATAATATTTGGGTAACTACTCAAGATGATGGTGTCTATTTAATTTTAAAAGATAGTAGTCCTTTGGATGATCATATTAAGATTTCAATTTCAAATTCTGAAATATTATCAAATAAAATATATGATATTTCAATTGATGAGATAAATGGAAAAGTTTATTTTTCTACAGAAAAAGGCATATCATTTTCAAGTTTTCCCATTGAATTGGTTGAATCTAATAATAATAATTCAGTCAAAATATCGCCTAATCCATTACTAATTCCTTATGGAAATGTTCAAATATCAAATATATATCCAGGATCAAAAGTAAAAATTTTTGATATTAACGGGAATTTAAAAGCAATTCTTACTAATACTATATTAGGTGAAAATGACACAATGTTTTTATGGGATGGTAAAAATAAAGATGGAGAATATGTTGGTTCAGGAATTTATCTCGTTTCAACTTATCATGAAGTTGGCGGATCTAATATTGCAAAAATAGCTGTTATTAATAATAATTAAAATTATTATAATAGTTTATTTTGATCTTTTGTAAATGTAGTATATAATTATT